>PDMW01010239.1_pt1 | contig 16962 bp, 32 predicted proteins | sample 1515511 | NCBI WGS metagenome assembly PDMW01 (sample SAMN07343023, study PRJNA328102) | Marine metagenome, whole genome shotgun sequencing project. | biome: marine; feature: bay; material: water; isolation source: viruses from water sample < 0.22 micron filtered, nuclease treated, low... ... | reverse complement strand
ATTGACACTAATTTTGGAATAACAGCTGGTAAATATGGTAGCGGAGCAGCTGATGATGCATTAGGAATTTTTGCATATCAAGGTACTGGCAGAGGTATTGTATTCGCACATACAACAGCTGGCAATACAACAAGTTTGTCTGGTATGAGACAAGATATGTTTATTGATGGTGGAACTGGTCGAGTTGGCATTAATACAGTGGATCCTAGCGCTCAATTAGATGTTTATCAAGGCAATATAAGAAGAAGTGGTATTAATTCTGGTAGTTATCTTGAAATTGGTGATTTACCAGGTTATCCGGCTAATGGTTTTGCAAGTTTAACCTCCGGTGGTACAATACATTTTTCTAATAATGGTAAGTACTGTGCTTATTTAGAAGGGGGAAATACTTATTTTGGTATATTAAATGGTTCATCACAAACCAGAGTTTTCCTAAACACAAGTGGGAATTCTTATCTAACTGGGGGTAATTTTGGTGTTGGAGTTTCAACTCCAGATACTCCTTTAGCTGTTTATCAAACTGGTGATGTATGGCACGCAAAAATTGGTAATGATTCTGGGCAAATAAGATTTGGAGGACAAACAGGTAGTGGAGCTGTCATTCAGTCAAGAACTAATACTGGAACTGTCAGGGATTTATACATACAAAGAGATGGTGGTAATGTAGGAATACATGTAAATAATGCAAGAACTAAATTACATATTGGTCCATTATCTGGGGGAAATGCAACTGCTCAAGAAAGATTAAGAATATCTGGCGATTATGCTGGAACTGGTTCCGGCGCTCTTTTAAGATTTACAAATCAACATAATTCTGGATCTAATCCAAACAGTGGGGAATACAACCTTGCTGGGATTATAGCCTATGACTTTAGATCAGATTGGGGTGGAGCCATAGCATTACAAACAGCACCGAATACAAGTGCAGGTGGAACTCTTGTTAATAGATTAGTTATAAATCCAGAGGGTAGGGTTGGTATTGCAAATAGTAATCCTGGCTATACTTTAGATGTAACTGGTACTATTAGAGCAACAAGTGATGTTATAGCTTTTTCTGATAAAAGAGTAAAAGAAAATATAAATACTGTTACCAATGCTTTAGAAAAGGTTACTAAATTAAGAGGTGTCACATATACAAGAAAAGACATTAATGACAAATCAACTAAAGTTGGGGTTATAGCTCAAGAAGTTTTAGATGTATTGCCAGAGGTTGTTAGTAAAGATGACAAGGGTAAATATTCTGTTGCTTATGGCAATATGGCTGGTGTATTTATAGAAGCTATAAAGGAGTTAAAAGCTGAGGTTGATAGTTTAAAACAAGAAATAAAACAATTAAAAAAATAAATTATGGCTTGTCCAAATATTGCAAATGATGAAATATCAATGCTTAAAACAGCTAGGGAAAGAACTGGAGCTGGTTATACATCAAATTTTTATATAGCACCACCAATATATATGTCGGACATACAAAGATTAACTGGTGGCAATTCAAGTGGATCAGGTCGAAGCTATCCAGCAGTTTCATTAGCAAATCCAATCACTAACCGACCAGATGGTGAAGATCCATTACAAATGTCCGAATTTAGTTTATACGATCAAAACCCACCAAGAACTGCATTTATGTATAACTATAACAGCTCATCATATCAAAATGCATGTCCAATAGCTATTGTGTTTGACACATATTATCATACCGATCCAAATAATTTAGTGCCTAGTTCTTTAAATGTTTATACAGCATATACAACTCAAACTGGAACAACTGTTGCTGCTGCTGGTTATTATGCTATATATACAACTAGCGGTCAACAAACTGGGGATTGGATGAGAGTTGGTAATAATGGATTAATAATTGATACTGGTAGTTGTTAAAATAATTACTAAATTTGTAAAAAATTAAACAATGTTAAATAAATAAATAAATAAATTATGGATATAGAATACGGTTACAAAATAGGAATGTTAACTTGTTATATTGACAAGGATAATATGCAAGATTTAGTATATAATGCATCTTATACTTATTGGGCAAAAACTCCAACGATAAATGCAGGACAAGCAACTGGTGATGAAATAAAAGTTGCTGTTAATAACAGTATTAACTTAACTGAGCCAAATCCAGAAAACTATATATCTTTTAATGATTTAACGGATGAAATTGTTTGGGGTTGGATAGAACCACAATTAGATATAGAGCAAATTAAATCAACTTTAAACAAGCAAATTGAGGATATAAAACATCCTGTTACTGAAGTAAAGTATTTAAACAATTAATTAGTATATTTCTAATATAGCTACTAATTTATTACATTTGTGTAATTAACTTATTATTATATTATTATGACAAAAAATAAAATTTCATCGGAACACTTAGAAGAAGTACAAGAAAACGTTAACAAAATAAACAACGTTGCTTTACAGATTGGACAGCTAGAACTACAGAAATTCGTTTTACTTTTAGGCGGAAATGACCTACAAAAAGATTTTGGTAAGGTACAAAAAAAATTAGAAGAAAAATACGGTAAAATTAATATTGATTTAAAAGATGGATCTTTTGAAAAAATAGAAGAAGAAAAAGAATAACATGGCAACAAAAATTAGTGAGGACACAAATGTACAGTTAGATTTAAAAACAATTGGAATAATTATAGCTGGAACAATTTCCTTGGCTACTATGTATTTTACATTAAATGCGGAAATAGAACTTGCTAAAGAATTACCAAAACCGGAATTAACTAGAACTGAATATGATTTAAAGGATCAGCTAATAAGAGAAACCATTGAAAACACTGCTGAACAAGTACAAGAAAATTCTAGTAAACTTGATAAAATTGACGAAAAATTATATGAGATCATACGTAAATGAAAAATCTGATTGTCCTAATTGCTTTCCTTGCATTTGTAAAAGTTAATGCGCAGGATTTAACAATTATACATATTAATGCAAAATGGAATGTATCCAATAACTATAAGTATATGGATGAAATACATGGTGCAAAAATACAATATGGATATTTAGAAAACCAACCGGATAATATAAAGCAAAGCATAAAAGCTGTACCAACTTTAATATTAACTAAAAAAGGAAGAACAGTCTATGTTTGGAATGCTGATATTTCATTAAAGTTAAAGGTAAATGTTAAAGAAATACAGCAAGTTATAAATGGGCATAGATTTCCACAAAGAAGAAAAACCGTACTTGCGGAATAATATATGATTAGTAAACATATCTCAGAAAAAGAAGGTACTAGATCCGTAACAGCATTAAGATTAAATTTGGATAATACACCTGGTACATACGAAAAGCAAAATATGGAATTAATAGCTGAAAAAATATTTGAGCCATTAAGAATACATGTAAATGGTCCTATTAAGATAAATAGCTTTTACAGAAGTTCCAAATTAAATGAAGCTATAGGTGGTAGTAGCAAATCACAACATTGTGAAGGTAGAGCTATAGATATTGATGATTCCTACGGTTATATGTCTAATGCGGATATGTTTAACTATATTAAAAACAATTTAGATTTTGATCAATTAATATGGGAATTTGGTAATGATAAGAATCCTGATTGGGTTCATGTTAGTTATATAGATAGCGATTATAATAGAAAAAGATGCCTAAAAGCTTATAGAGAAAACAATAAAACAAAATACGCTGTTATATGAGCAAAAAACCCTTTAAGAATACTACTATAGGAAAATTATTATTTGGTGCGGCTACGGTTATTAATCCGGCGTTAGGACAAGTGTTAAGTGGAGTTACTAGTCCTAAAGAAGCAATTGCTGAGATTACTAAGGCAAAAATACCTACTGAAGAAAAAATTAAGTTGCAAAATTTAATATATGAGCAACAAAATAAAGAAATGGAGGAAATAAGTATAAGATGGAAAGCAGATTCTATTTCTGATTCTTGGCTTAGTAAAAATGTTAGACCGATGGTTTTAGTTTGGTGTATAGTTGTATTTTCTTTAGCAGGTATATTAGACAGCATAGAAAGCATACCTTTTCATATAGGGGAGGTATGGAATGATACATTTGAAAAAGTTATGATGGCTGTTGTTTTGGCCTACTTTGGCGGTCGGACGACAGAAAAGGCATCTAGCATTCTAAAAAAATAAATTTTATATAATATTATTTTATATATTTACAAAACACTTGCATAACCTAATAAAGTTGGACGATGCTTGGATCAGGCAATCTCTTTTATTTTTTTGCTTGGGTTTTTTTGTTACCCTATAAATAAACAAAACTAAAATGCTTAATATTTAGCTTAGCTTAATATACAACTTAAAGCAGAATATTTAACTACTTAATTAATTACTTAGCTATATATTAAACGTTGTTATTTTATATTATTAATAAATGAGAAAAGTTTCCAGAAAGGGTCTTATAAAAAAACTAGATCAGATTTTTAGCTTGTATATACGATTAAGATATGCTTCCAATGAAATGTCGGAATGCTACACCTGTGGAAAGGTAGATCATTATAAAAAACTACAATGTGGTCATTTTATGAGTCGTAGACACTATGCTACTAGATGGGATGAAGATAACTGCCAAGTTCAATGTTATAGCTGTAATGTAATGAGATATGGTGAGCAATATAAATTTGGTTTAAGATTAGCAAAAGAAAAGGAATTAGACTTACCTGAAAAACTTTTAGCAAAAACTAGAAAAATTACAAAATTTAGTGATGTAGATATAAAAGAAATGATAGATTTGTATAAAGAAAAAGTGCGGGTTCTTTAGCATTTTTATTTTGTTTTTTTGTTTTCTTAGGAAAGGGGTTGCTTTAATTAGTAACCTTTTTTTTGTTAATAATTTTTTTATAACGTTGGAATTATTATATTAGCGATATGGAATTAACAAAAGAACAAATAATATTTAAAAACCTTATGCATCCGTTTGTAAAAAATGGATATGAGATTAAATTTAATCCTACAAGGCTTTTAAGACCAGATGGTACAGAACTTTATAACGAAAAAAAATGACAGGATCAGAAGATTTAATGCGATTAAAAAATTGGCAAATAGAAGCTTTGCAAAAAGAAAACAATAGGCTTAATTTAAAATTAGATATGCAGGAAAGAAAACAGAAGAATGAATTAAAAATGCAAAAAGAAAAACACGAACAAGAATTAATAGATGTGGAAATTAAGGCCAGGTTATTAATGAAAAAAGAACAAATTTTAGAAAACTTAAAACATGGATAAAAAAAACATTTACAAAAAGCTATTCAAGATACAATCGGAGATAGGCAGCATTAGCAAGGACACCACTAATTCTTTTTATAAGTCTAAGTATTTTGACATTAATACACTTATTAAACAATTACAACCTTTATTAGAAAAAAATAATTTAGTTTTGCTGCAACCAATAACGGATATGACAGTAAAAAGTATTATAGTAGATTTGGATGGTGGCTACGTAGAATCATGTATGGCTTTACCTGATATACAAGACCCTCAGAAAATAGGATCAGCTATAACTTATTACAGAAGATATACTTTAACTTGCTTATTAGCATTGCAAGCAGAAGATGATGATGGTAATAATACTGTAGGATATAAATATAACAAGAAACCCTTTAATGGAGTTAGACAAAAAAATAATTTAGATAATCTTTTAAAATAATAAATATGGCAACAATAATAAATTTTAGTATAAACCTTACAAAAGTAAACAAAGAAAAATTAAAGGAGGGTAAATACCTTAATGGAACATTAAAGGTAGAAGACCAACCAAATGACTATGGACAAAACGTTAGAATATACCATAGCCAAACAAAAGAAGAAAGAACTGCACAAACAACACAGGAACATTTTGGAAATGGTAAAGTAGTTTGGACAGATGGTAATATAGAGAAAGCACCTTGGAAGGATGCAGTAGCAAATCCTCAGCAAATACAAAACAGAGCACAAGCTTCTAATACTGAAACAACTGATTTATTTTAGTGTTAGCTCATATAGATAATTTACAAAAAAAAATCCTTGATGTTAAGTATGGTAGAGTAAAACAGGGTTTAGGTATTGGTGTTCCTGAAATAGATGAATTTATACGTTTTAAATCGTCTAACTTTAATTTAATTTTAGGACATGCTAATGTCGGTAAAACAACTGTAATACTTTATATAATGCTATTATATACTATAAAGCATGAAATAAAATGGTTAATATTTAGCGCAGAGAATTCCTCACAAAGTATAGCTAGAAAAATTATAGAGTTTAAAACGGGTGTTCCTGTTAACAAAGTAACGGATGAACATATTAATGAAAATTTAGAATGGTTGAACAAATATTTTAAAATAATAGAAGTTGATGAATTATACAATTACAAAAATTTATTAGCGGAATCTAAATTAATTAGGAAGGATTTTAAATACGATGGTTTGTTAATAGACCCTTATAATTCTTTAGTTAAGGATAGAAATTTATTAAAAGGAATAAGCACACATGAATATGATTACCAAGTAGCTTCCGAATTTAGATTGTTTTGTAAACACGAACAAGTTTCCATTTGGTTAAATGCTCATGCTGTTACAGAAGCTTTAAGAAAGACACATACCAAAGAACATGAAATGTATGGCTTACCTATGCCTCCAAGTTTAGCAGATGTTGAAGGTGGTGGTAAATGGGGAAATAGAGCTGATGATGTCTTTACCATTCATAGATATATACAGCATCCTACCAAGTGGATGATTAGTGAAATTCATGTAAGAAAAATTAAGGAAGTAGAAACTGGAGGTAGGCCAACGCCTATTGATAATCCTATTAAATTAAGAATGGCCATTGATAATGTTGGTTTTGAATATGCTGGGAACGATATATTACATTCAGGGAATACAGACGTTAATGAATTGTTGAAATTTTGATTATATTTATAGGTGTCACATTGGTTAGAGATAGTTGCAAAGCAGCATAAGGAATGGATAAGAGTAATTAATTCTTTTGGGGAATATGATTATGCGGAGGATATTGTTCAGGAAATGTATATTGTTTTACATAAGTATGCGGATCCTAATAAGATAATAACAAAAGGTAAAGCAAACAGGGGATATATTTATTTTACATTGAGGACTACTTATTATCAATATTACAACGCAAAGAACAAAGTACACAAGGTAAACATTGATGATTATAAAATAAAATATGATGACAATATAGAAGAGAATGAAGCCTATAATGATATTTGTAAAATGATTGATGATGAAATAAAAGGTTGGCATTGGTATGATAAAAAACTATTTCAGCTATATAAAAACACGGACATGAGCATACGTAAGTTAGCAAAAGAAACTGGTATTAGTTGGGTTAGTATATTTAATACATTAAAGAATTGTAAAACTAAAATTAGAAATAAATACCAGGAGGACTGGGATAAATACAAAGAATTATGAAAGCACCTAAAGACAAACGTACTAAAGAATACAAAGAGTGGAAGAAGAAATACAATAAAGCTTCAGAAGGTTTGGGGGATACTGTAGAAAAGATAACAGAAGCTACTGGAATTAAAAAAGCTGTTAAATGGATAGCTGGAGATGATTGTGGTTGCGATGAAAGAAAAGAAAAGTTAAACAAGATATGGTCCTATAGAAAACCTAAATGTTTAACGGAGGAAGAATATAATACCTTAACTAAATGGTTTGTTGCTCCTCGAAATCAGGTTAGCCATTCTTGGCAAGTAGAACTATTAAAAATATATAATAGAGTGTTTAATGAAAAAAGGGAAACAAGTTCTTGTTCTAGTTGTGTTAAAGAAATTATAGTGGATCTACAAAAATTATACGAAGAATATAATTAATTTGTTAGTTATTTGTTTATATTAGCTGCATGATATTAAAACAAAAACAAGAATACGAAGCAAACTTTAATCTTATAGGCTATTTTCTTCTTGATGCTTTTGAAAGATGTGAAGATAGAATTAAAAGAAAAAAGATTTCTAATTTAATTAAAAGTTTAAATATAATGTATATGTATACAAATAGAATAGAAATGGAATCAATAAAACAAAAAATACAAAATGAATATATTAAAAAAAGCTAACGAGATAGTTAACAAAAGAGGAGAGGAAAAAGAAAGGCAATATGGTCCTTTTAGTTTGTGTAATAAAAAGGCAGCTGATATAGCTTCTGTCTTAACTGGTAAACGTATTGTAGTGCAGGATATTTATTATTTTCAAATAGCACTTAAATTGGCGAGACAAAGTCATAAGCACAAGGAAGATAATCTTTTAGACTTATGTGCTTACATAGGTGCTTTAAATAATTACAAAGAAAACATTAACGTAGAATCAGATATTACTGAAAACGATGAACCATTACCTTGGTAAAATATATAATAATTTTTTAACCGATTGGGAATATAGCAAGAACGGTGAATGGCAAAGTATTGATATAGATACAAAGAATCCTTTATTGGAATGCTATAATGTTAATTTATTATTTAAGGATATAAAAAACCCTGTTAAATATTTTAATCCTGATATGCCATGGTCAGAGGATCATTTCCAGGAAAGAATAAATGGATTTCCTATTAATCCTGGTAAACAATATAAAAATTGGCCTTATTATAAAAATGGCAACAATGAAGAGTTATTTAGATCTACTGGTCAATTTAGCCATAATTACATGGAAAGATATTGGTGCAATGATTTAAAAGGTAGAAGATATGATTGTGGTGATTTGAATGATATAATAGAAAGGTTAAAGAATAACAAATATAATAGACAAAGCTTCCTTTCTGTATGGCATCCGGAGGATCAATCTAATAATAAAGTAAGAGTTCCCTGTACTCTAGGATATTGGTTCTATTATAAAAATGATAAGCTAAACGTTAATTATTTAATTAGATCCTGTGATATAGTAAGGCATTTTAGAAATGATTGTTACATGACTTATCGTTTACTACAGCACGTTTGCGAACAAACAAATTTACAACCTGGTGATTTAAATATGTGGATAGGATCCTTTCATTGTTTTAAATCCGATTTATATTCTATTAGAAAATTATGTGCGGAATACAATTAACAAAAAAAGAAACGAAATCTGGTATAGAGCATAGAGGAGTAAATCAGTTCTATGAAAAAATATATAGTTGGCATGTGCACTTTGCTTCTTTACCTATAAATTCCAACGGTTCTGGTTTAAATCAACCTGTTGAATTAAAAAATGGTTATTTAGTATTTAATGGTGAAATATTTAATTATAAAAAATTTGGAAATTATAGATCGGATGTGCATTATTTAAAATCTTTGTTTGAAAAAGGTATAGAAAATAATAAAAAGTTTCAGAAAGACTATAAGTTATGGGATGGATTTTGGTCTATATGTATTATAGACAAGGAAGGTGTAACAATGTTTACTGATCCTTTAGGTAAAAAACAATTATACTATTCCGAAATAGGTATATGTTCCGAGATAAAACCCTTAAGAAATAAAAATATGTTAATGGGAACACCTAAAATGGGAACACTTAATACTTGTTTCCAACATATATACAGAGCTATGCCTGGTGAATTTTACAGGTACGAAAATGAATTTGGTTTAGCTTACAAAGCAAAAACATATTCCTTTAGTTATTTAAAAAGAATGGATTTAGGTTCTGTTAAAAATTTAGAAAACGAAATGCTAATTAGTTTAATTAATGAAAGTGTATTGAAAAGGGCAGTAGTTAACTATGGTAAATTAGGTTTATTATTTAGTGGTGGTTTGGATAGTAGCATCATGGCGTATCATTTAATTAAAAACAAAATTCCATTTCAAGCAATATCAATAGAAAATAATGAAAAAGATAATGCAGAGAAGATGGCTAGCTATTTAGGTTTTAACATAGAGTATATAGATGATGTAATGCAAGAAGATGATTATGAAAAAGCTGTAGTTGCTTATGAGCATAATTTAGATTATGGTAGTTTAATGCCACAGTATAAATTGTTTAAGAAAGCTAAACAGTTAGGTATAAACACTGTAATAACAGGAGATGGAGCAGATGAATTGTTTGGTGGTTATGGTAGGTGTTTAATAGAGGATACGCAGAGATATGATATTTTTCAGGAGCTACCTTATTTCCATCATATTAGAATAGATAGAATGAGCATGATGCATACAATAGAAGCACGTAATCCTTTTTTAAGCACGGAAATAATACTTTTTGCTTTATCTTTGCCTTATAATAAAAGAAAAGGCAAGAGCATATTAAAAGAAGCTTACAGGGATTTAATACCTTTTGTGGATATGAAAAAGAAACCTTTAAGATTAAAAGGAGATAAGCAATACAATATAGAAAACATTAACAGTAAATTTTATAAATACTATGCAAAAACAATTTGAATTAATAAGGGAATGGGCTAGAGTCCGTGGAATCTATAAACAAGGTGATTCTAAAACGCAATATGTAAAACTACAAGAAGAAGCAGGTGAATTAGCTAAAGCTTTGTTAGATCGTGACATGGAGGAGATACAGGATGCTATAGGTGATATAGTTGTTGTTTTAACTAACTTAGCTAAAATAGAAGGTCTAAATATAGAAGATTGCATTGAAAGTGCTTATAATGAAATAAAAGATCGTAAAGGTTCAATGAAAAATAATACATTTGTAAAACAATGAGAAAGGTAGTTAAAAAGGCAAGTTGGAAGAATATAACATTTATGACTCCAAAGATAGGATTTAAAGAATGGGCAAAAGAAGGTGTGACAGTTACTTTGGAGAAAGATTATGTATTTGAAACATCTGACCAGATAGATGCTTTAGCAATTAGTGTAAGTCCGTCTTATCATAGTGAAGTAACTTGTTATATTGCTATAGACGAATTAAAAAGTATTCATGCTAAAAGCAAGAGAAGAAAAAAAATACAGCTATTAAATGGTGATGTGTATGATAAAGAGAAGTTACTTAAAAAAATGTACAACGATTCTTTTTATTATGGAGAGCTTGGTAAATATGCATTAAGTAGTTCCTCTATAAAATATTTATTGGATTCACCTAAGGAGTACGCTAGATCTTTACATTACTCTTCTGACAACCCTGCTTTTAAAATGGGTAGGTTGATACACTTAGCAGCATTAGAACCTAACAAACTGGAAGAGGTAGTGCATGTGGTGGAGGTACAATCAGCAGTAACAAAAGCTTATAAAGAAAAAGTAAAAGAAATTGGTAGTGCTAATTTTGTATATACAAGAAAGGATTATGATAGAGCAATGTACACCGTGGATGCTTTACTACAAAATGATGTATGGCAACAACTAACAAGAGATGCTGAATTTGAAATACCTGGATTTGATATAGTACAAGGTTATCCTTTTAGAGCAAAGGCAGATGTATTAGGTAAAGATTACATAGCAGATTTAAAGACAACGTCTGATCTAAAAGCTTTTAAGTATTCTGCTAAAAGATATAATTATGACATACAAGTTTATATATATTGTAAAATATTTAATGTAGAATGGAATAATTTTATTTTCTTTGCGATAGATAAATCTTCTGGTGATTTAGGTACTTATGATGTAACGGAGAAGTTTTACAATTCGGGTAAAGATAAAGTTGAATATGCTTTAAAAGTTTACGAGCAATATTTTGTAAAAAAAGAGAGAGAGTTAAATGAATATATAATCAGAGGAACATTAGATGCTTAGTGAAACGAAAAGATATAATAGACGAACATTTTATACTAACGATACACGATTTGGTAAATGGAGCAGAGCCAGAACACATAGAGGCAATAATTCAGGCTTACGAAGATGCGGAGGAATATGAGATCTGTTCCGGGATGAACAAAGCATTAAAATTATTTAAAGAAAGTTACAATGGAAGCAAAGGGATTAAAAATACTGATTAACGATGAATTATCCGTTAACATAGAAAGAAACACAAGAGAGAGACCGGTAGTTGAAGCAAGAGCAATGTATTTTACTATATTAAAACACAATACTAATCTTACATTAAAGACAATAGGTGAAACAGTAGGTAGAGATCATGCTACAGTATTATACGCAATAAGGAATTTTCCTGCATGGTTGGATCAGAATCCTTACCTTAAAAAGTCTTATGATGTTATATTAGAAAAGGTTCAGGAGGAATACAAAAGGTTAAAGCCTAAAGATATTAAAAGACAAAACGCTGATTTAAAATATCAGTTGTTTAATGCTAAGCAACAAATTAAAAGATTACAGAAAGAATTGACTGTTTAACAAATGCTAATAAATTCTATTGTTCTTTTGATTAATCAATTTTTTTCAAACAATGAGAGGCGGTAAAAGAAATAACTCAGGACGTAAATCTAAATCGGAAGAAGTTCAACTAATAGAAAGGTTAAGTCCTTTAGAGGATAAAGCATTCTCCGCATTGAAAGAAGGTATTGAATCCGGTGATTTTAAATATGTACAATTGTTTTATCACTACTACGCAGGTAAGCCAAAGGAGACAAAAGATATAACATTAAACACTGAACAGCCTATATTTGAGTTGTGAGTTTCCTAGTAACAACAGCAATTAAGAAGTTACACAAATTGCATAAACGCATTAAAGTAGTTTGTGGAGGTACTTCAGCTGGTAAGACATTTGGCATAATTCCTTTACTTATAGACAAAGCTATTCGTAATCCACATTCGGAGATAAGCATAGTGTCTGAATCTGTTCCACATTTAAGAAGAGGAGCTTTAAAAGATTTCCTTAAGATAATGATGATGCTGAATAGATATAGAGATGCACAATTTAATAAGTCTATCTTAAAGTATAATTTTAACAATGGTAGCTATATTGAATTTTTTAGTACTGACCAATCTGATAAACTAAGAGGAGCAAGACGTACAGATCTATATATAAACGAATGTAACAATATACCTTTTGATGCTTACCAACAACTAATGGTAAGAACAAGCAATGAGATATGGTTAGATTATAATCCAACAAGTACCTTCTGGGTAGATAAAGAGGTGTTAACATCCGATGATGTAGACCATGTTATATTAACGTATAAGGACAATGAAGCATTACCTGATACAATTATAAAGGAAATAGAAAAAGCAAAGTATAAGGCTAAAACAAGTAATTACTGGTCAAACTGGTGGAAGGTGTATGGATTAGGACAGGTAGGTAGTTTGGAAGGTGCTTGTATACCTGATTGGAAAGAAATAGAATTACCTATGGAGGCTAGGTTATTATGCTATGGAATGGATTTTGGCTATAGCAATGATCCAACAACTTTAGTGGCATTATATAAATACAACGATGCATATATATTTGACGAGGTATTTTACCAGAAAGGTCTGTTAAATAGGGATATAAGTAACCTATTAAAAACTTACAATGCAACTGAAATGGTTTATGCTGATAGTGCTGAACCTAAAAGTATCGCGGAGCTGAATCATTATGGCCATTTAGTATATCCAGTAAAAAAAGGCAGAGATAGCATTAACCATGGTTTAAGCTTAATAAACCAAAATAAAATATACATAACTTCACATAGCAAGAATTTAATAAACGAATTAAGAAATTACACTTGGCTTAGTGATAAGCAGGGTAATGTATTAAACAAACCTATTGATGCCTATAATCATGCCATCGATTCTATGCGTTATGCATTAACTTCACAATTAGAGGATCCTAACAAAGGAGAGTACCATATCTGGTAAACGTTAAAGTTTTATTAATATCGTTATTTGTTAACAAAATGTTTGTATATTTAGTATAACAAAAAAACATTAAAATGAAAAATACTTTTATTAACGTCTTTGGAATAAAGATAACACACAAACCTTTTTATCAAAAATCTGTAAACACTTGGAGAGTTGCAAGATATGAAGATGAAAAATTGGATATGGTATACGAAAACAGATCCTTTGCAACAGTAAGAGATTGTATGAAATACATAAATGGTAACATCTTATTTAAATACAACAACCAATAATATGAAACAATTTTTAGAATCATTTACATGGGGATTATTATTATGGTCCGTAGCAATTATAGGAACCTATTTGCAATTAATTTATTTATATTAGTATTATGAGAGTAACAAAAGTAACAAAGATATATAGGCCAATGAGAAGATTTGGTAATTTATTAAAGGATATATTTGCTCCAGAAAAGTCTAATCATTTTTGGATTAGAGTAAAAGAAACTGCAGTAAGCAAAGAAAAAAAAGAGCATCATATTGCAGCTGTTATAGAATTATTAGATAACAGAATTAAAATAGAAAACTAATATGGCAAAACAAAAAGAGATTAATGAACCTTTTACATTTCCAGAAAAAGCTAAAAGGATTAACGACTACATAAAGCATATTGTGCAGCATGGATACATTGTAAAAGATTTATCTAATAATTTAATAGATAGAAACACTATTTTAAATATGGAACTAGAAAAAAAGAATAGCGATGAGATACAGAAATAATGATGAGTTTGTAAACGATGGTAGACAAACAGAACAACGTTGGTGTTTTAAAAAAGGAATAATAGCTTATCCTGTTGTTCAGCCAAAAACTTATACTTCTCCAAACGGTAGAAAGAAACACTTTGTTAAAGTAGAGATAAATATAAATGGGCATAGAATGATAGGTAAAGGAATATACAAGCAGGAAGAGGAATTAAAAAATGCTCTACAAAAAGTTTACGCACATTACTACGCTAGAAGATTTGGTAATGAGATTATGAAATAGATTAATTTTGTTTTGTTTATTGGTTGGAGGGTCACTAGAAGTAGTGGCCTTTCTTTTTATACAGTATTGGCTAAATCTTATTGTTTTAATATGAAAGTAGATATTTATATGCCAACATCCTTAGATGACATAACCTTAGGGCAATATCAGAAGTTTTATAAAATGTCTGATGGTAAAGACAATAATGATTTTTTAAACCAAAAGATGGTGGAGATCTTTTGTAGGATAGATTTAAAGAATGTGGTTAAAATAAAGTATCATAGCCTTAACAAAATACTAAAACATATAGATAACCTATTTCAAAAAAAACAACCTTTAAAAAAGACTTTTACATATAACAAAAAGGAATATGGTTTTATACCTAAGTTGGATGATATAACCTTTGGGGAATATATAGATCTGGATAATTATTTGTCCGACTGGGAAAACATGCATAAAGCTATGAGTGTTTTATATAGACCTGTAAATTATAAAAGTTCTGGGAAATATATAATAGATGATTACGAAGGTGCAAATGAGAATATGAAAGATATGCCTTTAAGTGTGGTAATGGGATCACTTATTTTTTTTTACAGTTTAAGCAAGGAATTATCGATAAATACCCTGAAGTCTTTAACGGAGAAGGAAGTGAATTCTCTGTCGAAGCAAACTTTGGAAGGAAGTGGGGCTGGTATCAGTCTTTATATGGAATTGCTAGAGGAGACATTAGGAACTTTAACCAAATCACCAGTTTTAGCTTACATGAGTGTTTAATGTATTTAGCTTTTGAAAAAGATAAGGTTGAATTAGAAAATAAAAGAATAAGAAATAAATTTAAAAAATGACAGGATTCTACGATGTAATAAAAAAAATTAAGGACACTTTACAAGCTGAGCCATTTGTTAATACTGTATCTATAGGTAATATAGATGATGTAGATTTAAATAAGCAGAGCATATTCCCTTTGTCACATATAATTGTAAATAATACAACCTTAAACGAAAAAACAATAAGCTTTAGCATATCTGTTTTATTTATGGATGTGGTGGATATAAGCAAAGCTGAAAGCACTGATAAGTTTATTGGTAACGATAATGAGCAGGATGTTTTAAATACACAACTTGCTGTTGCAGCTAAGTTAACAGATTTATTAAGAAGAGGCAGTTTGTATAGCGATCTATACCAAGTAGAAGGTAATGTAACTTGTGAACCTTTTGTTGATAGATTTGAAAACAAATTAGCTGGATGGACAGCAACTTATGATATAATAATTAGAAACGACATGACTATATGCAGTTAAAAGAAACGGAAGAAATATTAAATAAGTTTGCTAAGTACGTAATACAACAAGCAAGAACTAATCTAACTAAAAAAAAGAAAAGTGCTACAGGAGATTTATATAAATCCCTTAAGCATAAAATAGTACCTACACCGGAAGGATTAAATTTAATAATTTACATGAATGAATATGGTGACTTTGTAGATCAAGGTGTAAAAGGTAAAGATCCTAGCATTATTACAAAGTGGACTAATAACAGATTAGCTGGTAAACAAAAAGCTCCCAACAGTCCTTTTAGTTTTAAGAATAAGAAACCTCCACGTGGATTTATTAAGAAATGGGCAAAGCAAAAGAACTTTAGATTAAGAGATAAGAAAGGTAAATTTGTGAAAGGTAATTATAACGCTATAGCATACGTGCTACAGAAGTTTATTTTTGCTCAAGGTATAAAGCCTAGCTTCTTTTTTACAAAGCCATTTAAGCAGGCTTTTAAAAGATTACCGGGAGGATTAGGTGAAGCATTTAAACAAGATATAATAAACATTACAATAGAAACATTATGAGCACGATTATAAATTCACGAAGCCCTTATTATATTAAGATAGAACCAAGTTCAGGTAATTTAAGCTCCGCGGAATTAAGTCTATATATATACAGTGGTACGTTAACTACAGACAAACCTGGTAATGCTACTTACACTATATCTAAGGATAAGATAGGTAGCAACAATTATGTTATATTTGAGTTTACTGAATTAATAAGAGATTATATAGTTACGGAGTATGGATCGTATGCAACTGATGGTGTATGGGTAGAAGCTGATGTAATTATAACAAAATCAGTAGGTAGCCCTGAAACGCAAAACTATGACTATTTAGCTTTTGATGGTTATGGATATTTTGAAGATGGCGTTAATCCTAGAACATCCACTAATCCAGATGTTACCAAAGTTACAGGTACAACAACAGGTTCTGGTTCTTATAAGCTTATTGATTCTAGTGCTAAGTTTACTAAAACAGTTAGTATTGGGGATACTATAAATAACACAAC
>PDMW01011160.1_pt1 | contig 16965 bp, 23 predicted proteins | sample 1515511 | NCBI WGS metagenome assembly PDMW01 (sample SAMN07343023, study PRJNA328102) | Marine metagenome, whole genome shotgun sequencing project. | biome: marine; feature: bay; material: water; isolation source: viruses from water sample < 0.22 micron filtered, nuclease treated, low... ... | reverse complement strand
CGAGTTCAAAGATAACAAAGAATTATGCCAAGATGGAGTGAAATAATGCGACAAGCAGGACAATATTATGGTAGAAGTAATTGTAAGTTACCACTTGATTTGGTGGTAGGAAAAAACGAAAAAATAATTCTTGCGTTACTTAAAAGAATAAATAGTGAAATTGGAAATAGATTATTTTTTACATTTATATCAAGGAAGACTAAAGAAAAAAGAGTATTGAAGTTTGCTAAAGATAATGAAAAAGTATTAGAGATTTTAGGAACTTCTATAGTAAAAGATGAAGAAATGGATAACAGACCTATATGGTTTGAAGTAGATACAAAAGGTAACCTATCTGATATATCAAGGTTTAGTAGTATTGTATCCACTCAAGATGAACTTATAGATACAATAATATCACTAAAAGATTTATCCATATTTATCTTTGTAACAAAAAATGGTTATGACTTCAAAAGAAAAGGAAAAAATGAAAATAGCGGTTATAGGAAGTAGAGAATATACAAACAAAACAAAAATAAAAGAGTTTATATTAACTCTAAAGAAAAAATTTGGAGAGAGACTTGAGATAATATCAGGTGGACAACTAAAAGGTGCTGATGGTATTGCTAAAAAAGTAGCATTAGAATATGAAATAGACTACAAAGAGTTTGCACCAGCTCATTATAAGTACAATATCCATTGTGCTTTACCACGAAAGTTTTATGGAGCAGCATATAGTACTGGACATTATCACATAAGAAATGACCATATAGCAAAATATTCTGATATCATCATAGCATTTATTCCAGAAAACATCAAATCAAGTGGTTCAAGAGATACACTAAAAAGAGCTGAAAAGTATAGAAAAAAAACTATCGTTATCTCTTAGTCTCATATATTTATATATGTATTTATGGAGAAGAGGTTATGAACAAACTACATCTAACATCAGTAAAATTACTAAAAGACTTATATAAAGAGTTTAAATATGAAGCACTAAAAAGTGACCAAACTTTGCAGAAAGTTGTCAATAGGTCATTGTTTAAATATGTAAACGACTCATCTTTTAGAGAACAAATAGACGAAGAAATATCATTAACAATTAGTGGGAGTAACTTATGATTTCTATGAGAGAGGGCTTAATTAAAGCGAGTAGGTTACACTTTGAGGCACATATACAAAAACATAAAGTAAATGTTGAGAATATGATGGAAAACTCAGTAGGTGTTGGAGAACATCCTGACATTATGAACACTATAGAAAAAGAACTTGCGATAATGGCAGAGTATTCAGACAAATTAGAAATGTTAAACAAATACTTTAGTTTAGATTATGAGTCAAGTAAAGAGGTTTTAAATGGCTAAAAAGAAGATTCTTTTACTTGCAGATGACTTAAGACTATCATCTGGGGTGGGAACAATGTCAAAAGAAATAGTCTTTGGTACAATACATAAATATGATTGGTTTCAAGTAGGAGCAGCAATAGACCATCCAGAAAATGGTAAGTTGGTTGACTTGTCTGAACAAGTAAAAAAAGAAATTTATAGAGATGTAAAAGACCCATATCTCAAGATACTACCTTTCAATGGTTATGGTAATCAAGATTTAATGAGAGAACTAATCAAGGTAGAAAAACCAGATGCCATAATGATTTATACCGACCCAAGGTTTTGGGATTGGTTGTTTCATATGGAACATGAGGTTCGTAGCAAGATTCCAATTCTTTATTATAATATTTGGGATGACTTACCTTATCCGATGTGGAATGAACCCTTTTATGAGTCTGTTGATACTCTACTGAACATATCTAAACAAACATATAACATTGTTAAAAATGTTAGAAAAGAAATTCCAGTTGAGGATTGGCAGTGTACTTACATACCACATGGGATTGATGAAAAAAAATACTACCCAATTGATGAACAACACGAAGAATATGCAGAAATGGTCACTTGGTGTAACCAACAACTTGGTGGTATAGAACCAGAGTTTACCATATTTTGGAACAATCGTAATATCAGAAGAAAACAACCATCTGATATTATATTAGCATTCAAAACATTTTGTGACACCTTAACAAAAGAACAAGCAGATAAATGTTTACTAATAATGCATACTCAACCAAAAGACCCTAATGGAACTGATTTACCATCAGTAGCACATCACTTGGCACCTGGTTACAACATAGCATTTTCTTCTAAGAAATTAGAAACAAAACTTCTAAACTACCTATACAACTTTGCAGATGTGACTATCAATATAGCATCTAACGAAGGGTTTGGGTTAGGAACTTGTGAATCATTGATGGCAGGAACACCAATTCTTGTAAATGTTACTGGTGGATTACAAGACCAATGTGGATTTAAAAAAGAAGATGGTAGTTTGTTAACTGAAGATGATTACACAACAGAGTGGGGTTCAAACCATAATGGTAGATATACAGAGTGTGGAGAATGGGCATTCCCAGTATTTCCATCCAATAGGTCTATCCAAGGTTCTGTTCCAACACCTTATATCTTTGATGATAGAGCATCATATGAAGATGTAGCAGATAAGATGTCCGAAGTATATAGTGTTAAAGATGAGTTAATTGATAGGGGAGCAAAAGGAAGAGAGTTTGTTACTGATGAGAAGATTGGTATGACAGCAAAACATATGTGTGACAGATTCATTCATGATATAGAACAGACATTTGATAACTTTAAACCAAGAAATAAATTTTCAATATATAAGGTATAATTTATGAAACCATTTATGTTTATTATGGCACCAGTTGAGACTCGTTCTGGATATGGTGACCACTCAAGAGACCTAATTACAAGTTTGATTGAAATGGATATGTTTGATATAAAAATCAAAGGAGTGAAGTGGGGTAATACACCAATGACTGGACTTGATTTGTCAAGAGACGACCATATGGAAATAGAAAAAAGATTATATCACGAACAAGGGTTGAATATACAACCAGATGTTATGATACATATTGGAGTTCCAAATGAATTTCAGAACTGGGGTAAGTTTAATATAGGAATTACGGCAGGTATTGAGACTACACAATGTTCAGCAGACTGGTTACAAGGTTGTAATAAAATGGATATGATTATAGTACCATCAGAGCATGCAAAAGATGTATTTGAAAAAACGGTATTTGAACAGAAAGATGAAAATACTGGAAATACAGTTGGAACACTTAAATGTGAAAAACCAATTCATGTTTTATTTGAAGGAGTTAATACTGATATATTTCATAAGACAACTGAAAAAGATGATGCAGTAGAAAAGATAATGTCAGAAGTAGATGGTGATTGTTTTCTATTTATTGGTCATTGGCTAAAAGGAGAGATGGGTCAAGATAGAAAAGATGTTAGTGGTTTGATTAAAGTTTTCTGTGAGACTTTCAAGTCATTAAAAAAACCACCATCACTTGTAATTAAAACAAGTGGAGCAGATTTTTCTCATATAGACAGAAGAGATATACGAAGTAAGATACAGCAAGTTAAGTCTACGGTAGGACAAGGAAATCTACCAGATGTCTATTTTATTCATGGGGACATGACAGAAAAACAAATGAATCACTTATACAACCATTCAAAAGTAAAGTCACATATAAGTTTTACTAAGGGTGAAGGTTATGGTAGACCATTAGCAGAAGCATCATGTAGTGGTAAACTTGTCATGGCACCTAAATGGAGTGGTCATGTAGATTTCTTAGACCCAAAGTTCACCATATTGTTTTCTGGTAATTTGACCCCAGTACATGATACTGCAGTATGGGAAGGGGTAATAGACAAAGGTTCTGCTTGGTTTACTGTAGATTACGCAGTAGCATCTACTATGTTAAAGAACTTTTATAACAACCAAAAAGCATATAAATCTCGTGGGCATAAACAAGCAAAACATATAAATCAAAATTTTAGTTTAGATAAAATGAAAGAGAAATTCAAAGAGTTGGTAAAAAAAGAATTTCCAAAAACCGCTAAACAAATAGATATAAAACTTCCAGACCTACCAACAATGGAGTTACCAACACTAAGGAGTTCATAATGGAATTTTCAAACGCAAGTCAAGACAATCCACAACCAACAAAAACACCATGTTTTAATTGTGGTTCAGACCAATGTTTCATGGAAAAGTTAAATAAAGTAGATACACTAATGTGTTTTAGTTGTGGTTTTATGACAAGTGAAACTTACAAGAAAACAAATCTTGAGTTTCAAAGTCAGTTAATGAATACTGCTCAGTTAGTAAGAAACCTAATGAAAGAAGATAAAGAGACTAAGTTATGTTGGTTACCTTGTGTTCTTACTACAAAGAAAGGTATGATTTTTCCAGAAGGAGATACACTTAATTGGACATGGACTTTTGCACCTCTTGTTGAAATAGAGAAGGAAGACCAAAGTAAGTATATGAAACCAGATGGTACACCATATAGGGAAAGACTTGCTATTGAAAAGAAAGAATCATTCCCAAATACTAAATTTACTGATGCTTGTAAAGCAATGGGTATCGTAACTGAAAAGTAAATATGAAAATAAATAATTCAAATTTCAATGACCTAAGAAAGTTTACTATAAATCCAAGACAATTGGTTGAAGGACTCTATACTGAGTTTAATTATCAAAAAAGAGATGATACATCATCTAAGTATAAGATATTAGTCCTTGATGTTTATCCTGCTAATGGATATGTATGGGGTTTGAAACTTGACACAATGACAACTGGTGAGGTAGTAAAACTTTTCAGAGAAGTATCACCAGGATTAAAGAAAGTGGCATCATTGTTAAAATCAGCAACTACTGGAGACAGAGAGGAACTCATGGAAGATATTGGAGATATGATACACCCCGTACCTGGTGGTGAAGTATTTAAATTACCAGTACCCACTAACGGAAAACAGACTTATTCTCTGGTAAAGAAACTTCAGTTAGTACCACATTATAGAAAATTCATTATGAAACAAATGAAACTGGTAAGAGTTAGAGACTTTGACCCAGTACCACTATTCTAAATAAAATGAAAATAAGTTACGGAATTACGGTTCACAATGAATCTGAAGAACTAAATAAACTATTAGAAATATTAGTACATAAGACAGACCCAGATGACGAGATAGTAATTGTACAAGATGGCGATGATAAAAAAGTAGAAGAAGTTATATCATCGTGGTCACAACAATACTTAGATGCCAAGGGTATTTATTGGTATACAAGAAAACTTGATGGTAACTTCTCAGACCAAAAAAATTATGTAATAGAAAAGTCAACTGGTGATTATATCTTTCATATAGATGCTGATGAATATCCACATGAGACTTTATTAGCACAACTAAAACAGATACTGGAAATAAACGATGTTGATTTGGTTTGGGTTCCAAGGGTGAATACTATTGAGGGTATGAAACCAGAACATATTCATAAATGGGGATGGAATGTTTCAGAAAAAAATTGGGTAAACTTTCCAGATTATCAAGCGAGAATATTTCGTAGAAAAGAATCTATAAGATGGGTACGACCATTACATGAGTATATAAGTGGTTGTGAAACTTATTCTCATTTACCACCATATGAACAATTAAGTTTATACCATCCAAAGACAATAGAAAAACAAGAGAGTCAGAATATGTACTATAATGAAAATTTTAGTAAAGAGATGAATGTGAGGAAGTAATGGCTACTGGATTAAACTTACTAAAACTAAAACATGAACTTAAATTTGAACCAAGAACTATCCTTGATATAGGAGCACAAGTGGGGGATTTTTACAGAGAATGTAAACAGACATGGCCAGACTCACAAGTAATGATGATAGAAGCAACTCAAGAATGTGAACCATACCTTAAAGATACTGGTGGTAATTATTTAATAGCAGTTCTGAGTGATGAAAAAAAGACAATACCATTTTACAAAACTAAGTTAGCAGAGACCAATACTGGAAATTCTGTTTACAGAGAACTAACATCAGCATATTCAGATGATAATTTGATAGTAGAGGATAGAGAAACTACTACATTAGATGAGTTGTATGATGGTTATACTACGATATTTGATTTGGTAAAGTTAGATACTCAAGGTTCTGAAATAGACATTATGAATGGTGGTTCTCGTTTACTAAAGAATACGGCAGTAGTAATACTTGAGGTTTCTCATGTAGAGTATAATGAAAAAGCACCATTGGTTGATGAGGTAAAAGAGTATATGGAAAGTATGGGGTTCATCTATAACATGGAAATAGGAAGAAGTTATTCAAATGATTTCCAAACAAATGATGGTATAATACAGAGAGACTTTGTATTTGTAAATAAGGAGTTCGTATATGAATGATGTTGTAATTGGAGCAATCGGTGGATACCAATTTAACCAAATAAAGAATTGGGTATATTCATTAAACTCAACTGGGTTTGATGGTGATAGGATAATGTTATGTTATGATTGTCCACAAAACTTGATTGACGAAATAAAAGAGAATGGGTTTGAAGTGTTTGAGATAAGTTGGGATGGTAAAGGACAACCTCTATCACCCCCGAATGAGTTGGTTACACATACGGGTGTAGTAACACGAGAGAACGCATATAGGTTGATTCATAATTTAAGATTTTTTCATATCTGGCAACTACTAAACCAGTTTGAAAGAGATGGTAGAAAATATAATAGGGTGATAACTACTGATGTAAGGGATGTAATGTTCCAAGGAAATCCATCTGATTGGTTAGATGAATATCAAGAAAAACCAATTATAGCACCATCAGAAAGTGTTAGGTATAAAGATGAGACTTGGAATATGAAAAACTTTATAGATGGACTTGGTGGTATTACATGGGAATATTTCGGAAAAGATTTACTTGTTTGCAATGTCGGTACTATAGCAGGAACTATGAAAGAATTTAGAGAGTTGTGTTTTATGATATACACAATGTCTGTTGGTAATTGGGTAGCAGACCAATCAATGTTTAATATTTTAATTAACACATCATACAAAGATGTAACACAAGTTGTTACACCAGACGATTATTGGGCATGTCAAGTTGGTACATTAGTAGAGAGTTATGATAAACTAAAAAGTGTTCTGATTGATAAACCACCTTACATGGGAATGGATGGATTAGTTAGAAATTCAAAAGATGATGTCTTTTGTATGGTTCATCAATATGAAAGAATACCCGAGTGGAATGAAATTGTTGAGAAAAAGTACCCATTATGAAATACTCAATAATAATAACATACCGAGATAGAGAAAAACATCTATCACAACTACTTCCAGTATTACAGAAAAAGTTTCAAGATAAAGACTATGAGATAATAATTTCTGAACAAGATGATGACAAGAAGTTTAGAAAAAATGACTTGTACAATTTAGCAGTAAGAGAATATGCTAAAGGAGATGTTTTGATATTTCATGATGTTGATTGTGTTCCAGATGAAAGTGTTACATATGATTTAGGTGACGAACAATGTATGTATCCTTGTCGTAGAGCAGTATTTTTAAATACCGATGGTAAAGTAAAAGAGTTTGATGGCATTCCAGTTGGTTATAGAGGATTTCGTGATGATGTAAATGACCACTCTGGGTTTGTCTTTATGATGACGAGAAAGTTATGGGAAAAAATCGGTGGATTAAATCCTTTGTATGTAGGATGGGGACTTGAAGACGATGATACACGACAGAGAGTTAGAGCATATGGACATGAATGGTTTAGACCAGATAAAGAAGTTGGAACTTTTTTTATACTACCACATGATGATAACCACCCTGGTATTGATGATGAAAGTTACTTGAAAAATGTTGAGATAGCGAAAGACTTTCAGAATAAATTGAAGTATGGTTACAAAGATTCAAAGGGTGTTGTTAAAAAGTTTGAAACTAATAATGAAAATTTAATATGGTTAAAAATAAGATGAAGAAAAGATTAGTTTTATTTGGAGCAACTGGTGGTCTTGGTAGTGGGGTGTACAAAGGACTTACAGATAAGTATGATGTAATACCATTAGGAAGTTCAGATATTGATGTCACTAATTTTGAAGAGGTAAAATATTTCTTTGGTTCTGAATTAGATATTGATATCGTAATTAATCTAAGTGGAAAGAAGTATGATACTTTTTTACATAAGATTGACCACGATGATATAAATGAAATTAGGAAGATGATTGATGTAAACATAATGGGTAATATAAACATCATGGCATCATGTCTACCATATATGAGAGAAACTGGTTGGGGTAGAGTAATATTAATATCTTCTATATTTAGTAAACTAAATGTACCGAAAAATTCTATATATTGTTCTTCAAAAAGTTTCTTAGATAGATTTGTATCAAATGCAAACAAAGAGAATGTTAGAAAAGGTGTTACTTGTAATAGTATTCAACTTGGTTATTGGGAAGGTGGTATGTTTTACGATGTCCCAGAAGATTTACAACAACGAGCAATAAACAAGATTGGACTACAACGATGTGGTAAGATGGAAGAGTTGGTAAGAACAATTAACTTTATCGTTGACACCGAATATGTTTCTGGGACTAATCTAAAAATTGATGGTGGTATGTAATGTATTTTAAAAATGTAAAGATTAAAGGTGTTGGTTCATATCTACCTGAAAAAATAATAACAAATGCCGATATAACAAAAACTGCAGACACGACAGACGAGTGGATTTATAATAGTTTGGGTATTAGAGAAAGAAGAGCAGTTGAATCTGAAAGTGTTTCTGATATAGGAGTCAACGCTGCTATCAAAGCAGTAAAAAGTTCTGGTATAAGTTATGATGATATAGATATGATTGTTGTAGCAACATCAAGTCCAGAAAGAATATCACCATCAACTGCGTGTACTATTCATAGAAAGTTAGGATTAACAAGACAGATACCTTGTTTTGATATGAACGCAGTATGTGCAGGATTTGTATTTTCGGTTGGAGTTACCGCTCCTTTGATTAGTTGTGGTATGTACAAAAACATATTACTCATAGGAACAGAGACATATTCAAACATAACCGATTACTCACATAGAGATTGTGTGTTCTTTGGTGATGGAGCAGGAGCAGTAATACTTGGTCAATCAGAAAAAGGGTGGATATTTACTGAAATAAAAAGTGATGGTAGTGGTACTGGTTTTAGTGGCTTCAATTGTGGCTTAGATACAAAGTATAAGACAACACCAAGAGAAGTTAGAGAACAAGCAATAAAAGTATTACCAGATTCAATTAGGTCTGTATTAAAACAAACTGATTTAAAACCATATGATATTTCAATGTTCATACCACATCAAGCAAGTATAAATGTATTACGAGATATAGCAAGAGAAGTGGGTTTACCAACTCATAAAATAAAAGCAGTAATGGAGAAGTATGGAAACATTGCTGGAGCATCAATACCGATAGCATTAGATGATGCATTTAAGAAGAATCAAATACAAGATGGTGATAAATTATTATTGACTGCCATAGGTTCTGGTTGGTCTTGGGGTTCGTTGGTGGTTAATCATGAGTAGTAAATTTAAACATATCGGTGAAGATGTTCTGATAGATGAACAATGTAAAATAGTTTATCCAGAGTTAATGTCAATTGGTAATCATGTTGCTTTAGATGGGTTTAGTTATATCTCTACTCAAGTAAAATTAGGAGACTATGTTCACATAGCAAGATGTGTAACTATAATAGGTGGAAAGTTAGCATCACTAACAATGGGTAATTTTACAAACATAGGTGATGGTGGTAGGATTGTTTGTTCAACAGACGATTTTAAAGAAGGTTTAATATCTCCAGTTGTACCTCTGAAATATCGTACAAGTATATGTAAACCAATCGTGTTTGAAGACTTCGCAACACTTGGAGTACAATGTTCTGTTCTACCTGGAGTAACTTTGAGAGAGGGAACAATTGTTGGAGCGAACTCTTTGATAACATCTGATACAGAACCTTGGACTATTTATGGTGGGTCTCCTGCTAAACCTATTGGTAAGAGAGACGATAAAAAGGCATTAGAGTATGCTAAAGAGTTAGGATATTAATATGAGAAATTATTTCAAACAAAAAGATACACTTACTACACCTTGGATTGAATCTCCATTCTTTTATAGTCTATTAGAAAACTCAGATTTTACACAAGAGGTAAAAGATATGTGTAAATTCTATCACGAAAATGGATACTTAATCATTGATTTAAATTTAACAGATGATGAGATACAACCAGTGGTTGATGATATGTATTCTTCATTATCAGAAGAAGATACTACTTTTCATCAAGACCACTATCAATATACTGAAAGTAAAAGAATATTTGAATTGTGGCAGAAGAGTGATGCTGCAGCAGAGTTGTGTGTGAATAAAAAAGTAATGAATACATTAGAAATATTATATGATAGAAAACCATATCCTTTCTCTACAATAAATTTTATAAAAGGTAGTAATCAACCACTTCATAGTGATGTAATCCATTTCTTTACTAATCCACCACTTTGGATGGTTGGTGTTTGGGTAGCATTTGAAGATGTAGATGAGACAAATGGGAGTTTATCAATAGTACCTGGTAGTCATAAATGGAATCTTATGGAATATGAAGAATTAAATTTACCTAATCCAGATGATGTTGAAAATGGACAAGAGGTTCTATACAGAGAATATGAAAATTTCTTACAACAATTAGTACAAGAGAAGAAAGCAGAACCATATACCGCTAAATTAAAAAAAGGACAAGCATTAATATGGGCATCAAATTTATTACATGGTGGTTCTAATATAGAAGGTGTTACGGATTTTAGTAAAACAAGACTAACACAAGCACAACATTACTTCTTTGAAGGGTGTAATGAATATTATCATCCGATGTTTTCAAAAAAATATAAAGGTCAATACGCAAGTAAGTGGTGTAGTGATACTAATAACATAGAAACATACTTGAAGAATGGGTATGTTAATTTATTTGATAAGAAACTAATAAGGGATAAAGGTTAATGAAAGACAAGATAACAAGTTGGTTGTATAATTATGCAACAGAGAACAATATGGAATCATTCGTAGTTGGTGTATCTGGTGGTATTGATTCTGCTGTTTCATCAACACTATCAGCAAGAACTGGTATGAAAACATATGTTCTAATAATGCCAATATATCAAAACCCTGAAGAAACTTCAAGGGGAGTAGAACATTGTAAATGGTTAGAAGATAACTATCCAAATGTTGAAAGAGTTGATGTTGAACTAACAGATGTGTATGATAGATTTAGAAAAGATGTACCAGTTAAATTTCACAATGAGTTAGCATTAGCAAACACAAGAGCAAGAATTAGAATGACAACATTGTATATGATAGCAGGAAGTACAAAAGGACTGGTAGTCGGTACTGGAAATAAAGTGGAAGACTTTGGAGTTGGATTTTATACTAAGTATGGTGATGGTGGAGTAGACATAAGTCCGATTGGAGACCTAATGAAATCAGAAGTATATGACTTAGCAAAAGATTTAGGTGTAGTTCAGAGTATAATTGATGCTCAACCAACAGATGGTTTGTGGGAAGATAGAAGAACTGATGAAGACCAACTTGGAGTATCTTATGAAGAACTTGAGTGGGCAATGGATTATGGAGAACATTCACTTAATGTTGATGAACCACTTTCAGACAGACAAAAATTAGTAGTTGAAACATATAATAAACATAGAAACGCAAATATGCATAAAATGGTAGAGATACCAGTATTCAAGGAGTTGTAAAATGAATGTAGGATTTATGGGACTTGGTAAATTAGGTTTACCAGTAGCATTAGCAGTAGAGTCAAGAGGACATAGTGTTGTGGGATACGACCCATCTAAACAAGTCAAAGAAATTGTAGATACAAAGAAACTTGTTTACAGAGAAATTTGGGCACAAAAACATCTTGATAAAAGTAAGATTGAAATTAAATCAGTAGAAGATGTTGTTTCTCATTCTGATATTATCTTTGTTCCTATACAAACACCACATGGTGATAAATTTGAAGGAGTAACTCGTATACCAGATGAGAGAGCAGACTTTGACTACACATACCTAAAGAATGGTCTAAAAGAATTATCAGACGAAATAGAAAGACAAGGACAAGATAAAGTTGTTATAGTAATATCTACAGTATTACCTGGCACTATTCGTAATCAGATAAAACCATTACTTGGAAAACATACCAAACTATGTTACAATCCATTCTTTATTGCTATGGGAACAACGATGAGAGATTTTCTACATCCAGAGTTTATTCTGTTTGGATATGATGATAAATGGGCATTAAAAACTGCTAAGAAGTTCTATAAAACAATAATGCATGCTCCAGTATATGATACGACAATTGAAAACGCAGAGTTAGTTAAGGTATTGTATAACACATTTATTTCTACTAAATTATCTTTTACAAATGTAGTAATGGAAATGTGTAGTAAGTTACCAAACACAAATTGTGACGATGTAATGAATGCTCTTGTGTTAGGAAACAAAAGAATATTGGCACCAAGTTATTGGTCTGGTGGTATGGGAGATGGTGGTGGATGTCATCCAAGAGATAATATAGCATTAAGTTGGTTGTCAAACAACTTAGATTTGTCTCACAATTGGTTTGACAATATTATGAAACAAAGAGAAAACCAAACAGATTGGATGGCAGATTTAGTAATTTCTAATTCTAATGGTAGAGATATTGTTATACTTGGAAAGTCATTTAAACCAGAAACTAACATCACAACTGGAAGTGCAGCAGTATTACTAAAAAATCTGTTGGTAGAAAAGGGTATTGATGTTATTGATTGGGACCCGTTTGTTGATGAAGATGAACTTAAATTATTACCGAATACACCAAGGTGTTACTTTATTGGTACTAAACATGATGAGTTTTTAGACTACAATTTTGAAGAGGGTTCAGTTGTAATTGACCCTTGGAGATATATTCCAGAAAGTGATAAATACAAATTAATTAGTATTGGTGTTGGAGAGGGATACGAGGGATGAGTTGGAAACCAGTACACCAACTTGAAGACTTAGTCTCATCTTTCTTTGGTTCTAAGTATGGTATAGCGGTAGATAGTTGTACACATGGTATTGAACTATGTCTAAGATATATAGGAGTAGATGAATTGGTTGTTCCAAAAAGAACTTATTTGTCTATTCCTTTTCTTTCACATAAACTGAATGTACCATTACAATGGAAGGATGAAGATTGGAGAGACTACTACGAGATTGGAAATACTGGAGTTTATGATGCGGCAGTATTGTGGAGAGAGGGTAGTTACATAGAAGATACATTTATGTGTTTAAGTTTTCAGTTTCAAAAACATTTGAGTCTTGGTAGGGGTGGTATGATTCTACTTGATGACGAAGAGGCATATAATAAATTGAGAAAGATGGTCTATGATGGAAGAGAACCTGGTATTCCTTGGAAAGACCAGAATATTGATACTATCGGTTATCATTATTATATGACACCAGAAACTGCTCAACTTGGGGTTGATAAGTTCTTTGATGCTATGACATCAACACCGAGGAAGTGGGAACTTAATGATTGGCCAGACCTAACAAAGATGGAGATATTCAATGGTAGAAACTAAGGTAGAGAAAATTTATAGAATAAAGAAATTTTGGGATGATGAGTACAAACATTTAGAGTATCACAAAGAACCATTCAATAACAAAGAGATGATTGAGAAATGGAGACATGAAGGATATATGAATGATACTAAATATTTTACTGGTCAAATGTGTCCGTTTAGTAAAACACAACCAAGTTGGAATGACAAATTTATTGAGTGGGCGGAGTCAAAGGGACTAAAAGATGTTGGTTGTTGTTACTATCGTATGGAAACTGGAGTAATATTACCACTTCATAAAGATACATATAATGTATATAGAAAGAAATTTAATTGTGAACTGAAGGATATCAAAAGAATCATTGTGTTTTTAGAGGATTGGAAAAGTGGTCACTATTTTGAATTAGATGGAAAACCTTTAGTTGGTTATAAAGAAGGAACTTATTCAGAATGGAATGGTGATGTAGAACACATGGCAGCAAATATTGGGGTTGATTACAGATATACTTTACAGATAACTGGTAGGAGTTAGATTATGTCATACTATGCTGGGTTAAACTTTTATGGTAACTTTGGTGAGAACGAAATGTTCGGAAACTGGCCATCTGTACCAAGTAAAAATCTAAAGTGGGTTAGACCAGAATTGGCGATAAATGAAGATGAACCGATTGAAATAGAAATATATGTAGATGATACTTTGAAATGGTTACAACATATAGATGTAGGAAACTCTGATTCAAAATACAAAGTATGTGTGTTGGTAGAACCAAAACAGTTACTTGAACAAGGACACTTTAGACATGGAGATACACCTACTAATTATGACTTGATTGAAAATCCAGAAGTATATAACAATTACTTTGATTTGATATTTACAACCTACCCACATTATCAAGAACTACATCCAAAGTTTAGATATTATGAAGGTGGTATTAGGTCTTATGTAAAGAAAGATTATTGGAAAATACATCCCAAGACAAGTGGTATAACTTGTATAATGTCTGGAAAGAAATATATGCCAGGACATATATTAAGACACGAAGTCAGAGATAGAATAGGTCAGAAGAGTCAAGTGATTCCAAAGTGGGGACTACATAATGATAATCTTCAACAATCAATAATATCTTATAATAATCCACCAGAGGCAGAGAAACATCTTGGTAATAAAGACTTTATGTTTGAACTTGTAATTGAAAATGAACAAGGGCCTTTCTTCTCAGAAAAACTAATAGATTGTATGTTAGTAGGGTGTATTCCTATATATTGGAGTAACGGAATTAGTGATGTCTCACTTGATGTTTTTGATAGAGATGGTATAATAACATTTGATGATGTCAATGAATTATATGAAATGTTAGATAATCAACCAGACCATTTTAGTATAGATGTTTATAATTCAAAGTTAAAGGCAGTTAAACATAACTTTGAGGTTGCCAAAATATATTCTTCAATGGGAGATACACTTTGGAAATGTGGGTTGGAAGAATTTGTAAAAGGAACTTATTAAATGAAAGCTAATTTACATGACGAATTTTATGGTGGTTATACTGGATACGAAATTGAAGAAAAATGGCCAACCATAAAAAGTGAAAACTTAAGTTGGACACATGATAAAACAGACTTAAGTATATATCTTGAAAATCCAAGACATTGGATAGAGTATCTTAAAAATGGTAATGGTTCAAAGTATAATGTTTTAGTTATGATTGAACCGATAAGTCTTACCAAGCACAAAACTTCTACTGATACAGAGGTTTATGATATTATAAAATTGAAAGAAAATTACGAGTTGTTTGATATGATTTTTACAACCTATCCAGAGTATTCTGATATAGATGATAGATTCAAGTATTATCCTGGTGGTCTAAGAAGTTATATAAAAAAAGGACATTGGGGTATCTATAAAAAATTAGAAAATACTTGTATGTTGGTATCTAAAAAAAATATATTAGAGGGTCACAAATTAAGACAAGCAATAAAATGGGCCTGTGTTCCAGAAATGAGTAACATAAACTACAGAGCATTATTTCATCAAAGAACAATAGAATCACTTTTAAGTTTCATACCAAAAATACATTTTCCAACGACAACCAATCCAGTTGATGACCCTGAATTGTATTCAGACAAAATGGATTTGACTGGTAATTATATGTTTGAGGTAGTGGTGGAAAATGAGAAAGGAAATTTTTTCTCTGAAAAAATAATTGACGCAATGTTGGTGGGGAGTATTCCTATTTACTGGAGTGAAGGTGTAGAGAAAGATAAAAGTCTTAGTATTTTTGATACAAATGGAATAATAACATTTGATACTATACAAGATTTAAAAAACATGATGGATATGAGAAATTCATATTTTAATATAGGAGAATATATTTCAAGAGGAGATTCTATAAAGAATAATTTTGAAGTAGCAAAAAAATACTCATCTATGGGAGAGGTTCTATGGATTCATGGTATTAAGGAGTTGGTGGGTGGTTAAACCAGAAGTAACAAATGGATGTTGTGTTCCCAAAGGTTGGGGAGAAGAAATTATCATAGAGAATAATGAAATGTATTGTGGTAAGGTTCTTATCTTTAATCAAGGTTGTAAGTTCTCAATGCATTATCATATGATTAAAGATGAAACCTGGTATGTAGAGTATGGAGAGTTTTTATATAGGTGGATAGATACAGAAACTGCTGATATAAACGAGGAAAAATTAGTAGAGGGTGATGTAGTAAGACAACGACCAGGACAACCACATCAATTAGAAGCGTTATCTAATGGTAGAATATTTGAAGTATCAACCCACCACGAAGATTCAGATTCGTATAGAGTTACAAAAGGAGATAGTCAGAAATGAGAATATTATTAACAGGATGTCAAGGGTTTATTGGAAAAAATATAAGTGATACTTTGATAAAACACCCAGATATAGTTAGTGTTTATGGTATAGAAAAAGACTATATGAATCATGATGGGTGGGAAGAAGCACTAAGAAAAGCAGTATCAAGATGTGATGTGGTTCTTCATGTAGGAGCTATATCCGATACTATGTTAAAAGACCCAAATAAAATGATGAAGTACAACTTTGAGTTCAGTAGAATTTTGTTTGATTTATCAGAAGAGTATGGTAAAAAGGTGGTGTATTCTTCATCAGCAGCAAACAAAGGAGATGGTGGACAGACACCATCTAACTTATATGGTTGGTCAAAGTATATTGCAGAAAAATATGGTGAAAAATCTGTAAGTAATTTTGTTGGGTTGAGGTACTTCAATGTGTATGGACCAGGAGAACAGAACAAAGGTAAAATGGCATCTGTAGCATTTCAAGCACACAGACAAGGTAAGTTTCAGTTGTTTAGAGGTAATCCAAAACGAGATTTTGTTTACATAGACGATGTCGTAAGAGCAACTATATTCCCTATATTCAATAAGGTTAATCCTGGCATTTACGAAGTTGGTAGTGGAG
>PDMW01003052.1_pt1 | contig 16977 bp, 24 predicted proteins | sample 1515511 | NCBI WGS metagenome assembly PDMW01 (sample SAMN07343023, study PRJNA328102) | Marine metagenome, whole genome shotgun sequencing project. | biome: marine; feature: bay; material: water; isolation source: viruses from water sample < 0.22 micron filtered, nuclease treated, low... ... | reverse complement strand
AGGTGGAGAAGGTCAAGAAGGTCAAGAAGGCGGAGAAGGTCAAGAAGGCAAAGAAGGTCAAGAAGAGTTTAAAAATGAAGCTAATCAAGAGTTACAACAAGGAGAAGGTGGAGAAGGTGGAGAAGGTGTAGATGGCGTAGAAGGCGGAGAAATGCCTAACACGGAAGGTGGAGAATACCAAGAAAGAGAATATGAGCGAGTTCTTAAATCAGAAATACCATCACAATACTTAAATAGTAAATCTTTATTTAAAAACTACTTACTTTCCTTTTCTAAGGATGAATTACAAAATAAGTTTAATACAAATATTGGTTCAAAATTAAGATTTATCGAATCAATGGAGGAATCAAGAACAAAATTGAAAGAAAATGAATAAACAAGAATTAGAAGAACTTGCTGCTAATGCAACAGTTGAAGAAGTAAGAAATTTAGCAAAAGCAGACTTGCAAAAAATTGAATTGGAAGAAAAAGCTGCTGAAGGAGATGGTTTAAGTCGTTCTCTTTTAGCTTTGAAAGAAACAATTGATACATTTAAGCAGTCAAATACAGGTACAGGAACTGTAAATGCTGAAGAGGTTAAGAAATTGGTTAAATCAATGAAGTCAACTTCTAAAGGAAAAGTTGCATATTCAGACCTTGATACAGAATTACAAAGTAAATTAAGTGGACAAGTTAAAACAACACTAACTTTAACTACACCTTATTCTAAAGGAGTTGGTAAGTCACTTGCAGAAAGTCAAGTAATTCGACCTTTATTTCAAAAATTACTTTCCGATTTTGTAGCAAAAAATAATGCTTATTTATATGGAGGTGCGGGTACAGGTAAAACATACATTGTTGAACAACTTGCATCATATTTGGGGTATGACTATGTGGAAGTTAACTGTAACCAATTTACTTCTCCATTAGATTTAGTAGGTGGTCAAACTATTGAAGGTTATCAAAAGGGTAAACTTGAAATGGCTTGGACAAATGTTGCGAAGAACGGAGAGCAAATGAAAGGTGCAATTTTATGTTTGGATGAGTTGCCAAAACTTGACCCAAATACTGCGGGTGTATTGAATGCCGCACTTGCGAAAGTAAAACTTGGAACTCCCGAAGACCCTGTGTTTATATATAATGGTAAAGGAGAAAAAATATATAAGAAAAACCTTTTTGTTGTAGCAACAGGAAATACTCAATTAAACGAGACTTCAACAGACTATGAGGCTAACTTTAAACAAGATTTATCTTTGCAAGATAGATTTGTAGGTAGCACATACGAAGTTCTTGCAGATTATAGAAGTGAGTTTAACAATGCGTTGCAAGACTTTGCTTTCTTGTTTTTATATATGACTTCTATTCGAGAAGCTATTATTGAAGAAGGTTGGGCGGGTAGAGCATTTGTTTCTTACCGTATTTTAATATCACTTAGAGATACTTACATAGTTTCAAGAGATGTTGAAATGCAGAAAGTAGCAAATAGTGCAATTGTAAAACCAAAAACATTAAAAGAAGGTTTAGATAGTTTCCTAAATTTATTTAGTGTTACTCAAAGAGAATATTTAAAAGATATTTCAGATTACAATAATTTTGTGAATAATGTTATTCCAACAAAAGATAAGATGCCATTGAGTAAACTTAATACAGATGAGGAATTGGATAAAGTAAATGTTTTAATAAGAGATAACGAAGCTAAATTGAATGTAGTGAATGAATAATCTTAATTGGTATATTAAAAAAAATAGAGGTAGCGGATTTAATTATTATTTTGCTCGTTTTGACTCTTGGCAAGAATTGATGTCTAAGGGTAATGAATGGAATGAAGAATTTAGAAATAATAAAAACTTTAAAAAGTTCTACGATGATAGTAATTTCAAAAATATGTCATCTCAATGGATTACAGAAGAGACTCCTTCTTTAGAAGAATTAAATAAAGGCTTTTATACTCGTTTCATTGAACAAGATTTGCTTGACAATGTAACTCTTGCATTTGATGAAATACTTGCTGATATAGATATGGGGGGTTCTTTTAAAAAGTCAAAACTTATAATAACAGATAGACCACAAGGTATTTTTGATTTTGGTCTTGCAAGTTTGGGTTTATTTACTGAACAGGAGTTTTATTCAGAAAAACTTGCAGAAGAAAGTCCTTTAGAGTTTCCAAAAGAACCAAAAGGAATTGTTCCAAATATTTTTGTAAATCAAAACCAACTTGGAGATTTTTGGTACGTAAGTAATTTTTCGGGGAATAAATATAAAATGACTCAGCAAGATAAAGGTACTCAGAAAGCAATGTTAGAAGGGTATGCTAAAAATGAGATTCCAAACAGGTTTAAATCTTTTAAAACAAACCAAAAAAAATCTTATCTCTTGTTTAAGAAAGAAGGTGGTTCAGCAAAAAAGGTAGACCTGTATGTTCCTGTTGGTGGTTTAGGAAATATGGACTCTTCGGGAATGTTGCAAAGGGCTTTACCGTTGTTTATGGCAGCTAAATTTTTTGAAAGTGTAGGCATTAGGACAAGATTAAATGCAACAAGATTATATTCAAGTCAAGGAACAAATTTATCTAACGGAAAAAATGAATCGGGATTTACCTGTATAACCTCTACAATTAAAGATTTTGGCGAAGACCTTGATTTTACGAAATTAGCGGTTGCCGTTGCAGATGTTAGGACTTTTAGATACAATTTGTGGAAATTATCTCCCGCAATTACAGGTAAATTAACGGGTGCGGCTCAATATGGTTATGGCTCAACATTATATGAAGGTGGAAATTTTAAAAATACTGCAAGGAGATATAAGAATTGGTACTATGATGAAATAGAAAACAATAATAAAGAATGGGTAGAAATACCTAAACCTTTAATGATATTTGGTGGTGTACCAAATCCCGATGATAGTTGGAACTATAATGGTAATAAAAACGAAAGTGGTTATCAAAAAATAGTTAAAGAGTTTTACAGAATTTTAGATACAGTTGATTTTTACTACAATGATGGACAGAAAGCATCAGAGAGGATATATGAAAGATATGTGGAGACAGGAGAAAAAGATGTGACTGAGTACAAAGATTATGTACAAGGCGTTTTAGAAAATGCTTATAGTGTTGCCGATGGAGAGCCTTATGCTGACCCTAAAGAAGACAAAGACAAACTGATGGACGAATTTGAAGAAAAAGTAGAAAAAGTGTCAACATTTTTATCTGAAATTAAAAGAATTGCGAAATGAAAGAATTTGGATTTAAAAAAGAACAAATTGAACGTATTTATGCTCTTTTGAGTAATTTAAACGAATGCAATACTAAGTTTAACAGTAACTGTAAAGTTAAGGCTATTCAAATGTATGTTGATAATGAAAACAATTTTGTATGTACTTATTTATATCAATCGTTAGGTAGCGGGGATGGTCTTGTAAATGAGATAAAATATGTTATGATTACTCCAAGTGGCGAAAAAGTAAATCTTTTGGATGTTTACAGTTCAAAAGAAGCTATTCAAAAAGGTTTAGAAACAATGAAAATCATTGAAATATGAGCGATATAGAAACAATTCAAAAATTTATTGACTATAATCAACCTATATTGGATGATATAAAAGATACTAACCCACAGTTGGGTAATGCGGTACGAACTGTAGTAACAGAATTATTTGCAAAGTATATAGGCGTTCCTATTAAAGAAGAAACCGAAACAGTTGAAGAAACCGAAACAATTGAAACTAATTATTCTAAATTATCTTTAGAAGAAATAAATGATAAAATTGAATCAGCAAAAGAACTTATTGAATTATACGATGACCCCGAAGATTCTGACCAAATAGAAGCAGAGGCTGAATTGTTAGAATTAGAATTAGAATTAGAAAATAGAAAATAAAATATTTAAAAATATGGCAACATTATCACAAAAAACAGACGAAATAGCAGCACTTGAAAGTCTAAAAAAAGATTTAGCAAAGTTCGAAATGAAACAAGCTAAAGCTACAAAAGCAGACGTAAAATTAAAAATAGCTGCTAAAATAAAAGGTCTTAGAGCACAAATTAAGGCGGGTAAAACAAAAGGAAAAGATGTTTCAGCAAAACAACTTGCAAATTCACTTTTAAGAAGCAGAAAAAAGTTTCTTGAAATGAGTAAGAAAGATTTTAATGGAGTAATACGCCAACTTTCAAAAAAGCCCGAATATAGCTTTCTAAAAGGTATGTCAAGAACGGAAGTTATTAACGATATTAACCGTAAAGCAAAACCTGTTGGGTGGAGATTTAAAGGTCGTAATAATTATAAAACTCCAACAAAAGAACAAGTAAGAAAAGGTCGTGCAAATGGTACTGTTTACTACGAAAATAGACCAAACCGTTCAGACGTTTCACAAGCGAGACAACTTGCTAAAGGTGGTTCTTTAAAAGGGCACGGTTTAGCTATTGGAGATGAAATAGTAAATGTTTACAGAGACGATGTTTATGTTTACAATAGAGGTGTTGTTTATATGGTTGATTTATCAAGCGGAAAAAGAACAATGACTAAAATGAGCAAGGATGATGCAATATCTACATTTAAAGATGGTGGGGAAGTTAAAGAAGACCCACAAGTTATAAGATACTATTTTGAAGATGATGGATATGAATATGAAAAAGGCGGCTCTTCCTACGCAGAGGGTGGTTCTATGGCAAGTGGTGGAGTATTAACTAAAGCAGAATTAAAACTCAATATATATGAGCCAAGTGGAGATTATTATATGGAAAAAAAAGGTGGTAAAATAATTTTACACCTAACAAGCAAAGACGCTTCAAATTTACCCCCTTCTTTTTTTGAAAGATATAATGTAGAAGATAATGGAAAAGGATATTATGGCACATCATATATAGTTTCTAAAAAAACTTCCTACGCAGAGGGTGGAGAGATTTATGAAATCCACTCAAAACATAAAGATGGTAGCGATTCATTTGAAGTAGATTCTAATTTACAAACTTGGAATACTCATTCTGATGCCAAAAAACAAGCTGACCAATTAAATAAGGATTCAAACAGTTTTAAATATAAAGTTGTTAAAAAAAGCGGCTCTACCTACGAAAAAGGTGGGGAGATAGACATTAACGACATTGAAATACCTGTTCACTACACAATGTTCGAAGAGGAAATGTACGAATACGGTAAAGGAGGTATAATTTCAGTTGGAGATAATGTAACTGTGAGAAGTACAGGACAAACAATGGAAGTTTCAAATATTTCAAAAAACAGAAGCGGACAAGTTGAATTTACAGGTTCAAAAGGAACATTTTTAATAGGAGGCTTAAAAAAGAATTAAAAAATATATCTATGAAATATGACTACAAATCTCAAGTTGAAGATTATGGTTCTCGATACGGTCTTAGAGTTAAATTCGGTAAAGAAAACAAACTTATAAGACTAAGTGATAAAATGGAGAAAAGCAAAACAGAAGCAGTATCTTATGCCAAAAAATTAGCTTTAAAAAATAACGGTAAATATTTAGGAATAGTAGATATGAGACCTAAATCTAATTCATCAAAAAGAGTCAAAGATTATTCATATATAAAGCGTTCAGATATTTCTGTACTAAAAGCTACTATTGATGGAAAAGTATTAAATGTTGACCCAAAAGATATTTTAAGCGGAAGCTATGTAGCTAAAAAAGTTAAATCAACCGCTAAAAAAATAAGAGTTGCAAAAATTGATTCTTCAAAACTTAGAGATAAAATACTTAATTACGCCAAGAAATTTTATAAAAAAGAATATGAAGAGAAATTAGACCCTGTATACGACTCAAAAGTTACAACTGATGACTTGGACAAGTTTATTTCCTGTGGATTGACAGAGGAGATGATAATGGCTTTTTATTGTGGTTTTAAGTCTATTATGGATATAAAATCTGATGGAGAATTTAATTATGGGTTTTCGGGAGGAATTTTTACTTTTCAAACAGAGGGTGGATATATTGAAAAACATATAAAAAGAGCAATATTTAACTGTGAGAACGATGTTTATGAATTAGGATTTAAGTACCCAACATTTAATTGGAAAAGTGCGGGTATGAAAATGTCAAAAACAGAAGTTATTAAAAGTGCTGAATACGAAGGGTGGAGAAATACTAAAAAACAAGCTATTCTTAAAATAGAAACTTTTAAAGTTAAAACTAATTTTACTGTTTTAGCAGTTAAAGATATTGGAGAAGTCGTAGATGGTAAGACAGAGGCAAGATATGGACAGGATGAATTACTTGACCCTAAAAAGCCTCTTGATTTAAACAATGATTATCTTGCATTAGTATCAAGAAACGGTAAGGAACTTTTCGCTCTTGCAAAGAAGTTGCTATCTCAAACAGAGGGCTATGTAAAAGATTTTGATTGGTTGGTGCAATCCAAGACCTTTGGAGCAGAAATGCTTACTGAAAGCAAATACAAGTTTGCTAAAGGCGGTTCTACGAAAGCTAACTTAGGTATGTTATTGACCGCAAGTAAACTTGCACCAAAAAGTGTTGATTCGTTTGATACAAAAATAGCTAATAGAGTTTCTAAAAAATCTTTTGCTGAACGAATGTCGGAAACAGGTAATGAACAATTCGATAACGAAAAAGAACAATATTCAGCAAGTAATACTTTCGATAAAGGTGGTAGCACACAGGTTATGTTAGGTAATAAACTCAATAAAAATTATCCCGAATTTAAACCTACAATACAATATGCGGGAGATACATTGTCATTATTTACAGTTTTTAAAGATGAAGATAAAAATTGGAGTAGTGAGGCTCAGAAAATGATAGACAATGAAAAGAGGAAAGGAAGAAGAGCCGCAGTAATTCATAAAGGTGGTAATCACGGATTATATTTAAAAGCATATTTTGATAAAGGTGGCTCTACCCACTCAGAGGGTGGAGAGGTTTATAATGCCCATATTCTGACGAACGATAATAAGTTAATTCACAGAAGATACCCGAAAAAAATAACTCACAACGAAATATACGAAGAGTACAAAAATAAAGGAATTGAAATAAAAGATTCTCAAATTCATTTTGCCAAACCTATTGATTTTTATGATACTTTGCGTAAGGAAACAAAAAAGTATGTTCGTGAAAATATGAATGAAGATGTTGATTCAAAAACCATTTTTATATCTTCAATACAAAAAGGGAATGAATATATTGCTTCTGAAATAAAAGGAGATACAATTTCGGGAAAAGCATTTACAATTACTCCAAAAGATTTATTTGAAGTAACTATGAAAAACAATACAAAAAGCAATTACGAAAAGGGTGGAGGTGTAGATTTTGACCCTATTTCTTATGCAAAAAATGCGGGTAAAGATGCTATTGATTGGATGCAAGAATTAAAAAACTATGCGGGAGAAGATTATGATAGCTTAACGGCAGAAGAAAAAGATTCAATTATTTCAGAGTTACAAATGGATTATGATTTTAGTCATTCTTTCGCTAAAGGAGGCGGTTTGAACGATGTTAGATATATTCCAATAGATGCAATTGAAAAAGTTGAATTAAAGAATGGTAAAATCATTGAAAACAGTTTTAATGAACCTATCTATTCGGGACTCCGTGTAAAAGGCAATCAAACGGCAGACCAAATAAAGAGAAAAGAAATGGAAGAAAAAGGTCAACTATCTATTTTTAAAAAAGGTGGAAATTTACCAAGTGGTGCTGCATATATTCCAAAATCAAAAGTCGCTAAAATTTACACAGAAGAAGGTGTATTTTTAGGAGAAAATTTAGTTGGTGGTGTATGGTATGATAATTCAAAAACAAAAAAACTAATAGAATCAGCAAGGAAAAGAGGATTGATTAAATAATTCGTATCTTTGAATTGTAACTAAATATATAAAGAATGGAATTTCAATACGAAAAAGAATTAGAAAAAAACAATCTAACTTATTCAGATTTAAGCGAAGATGCTCAAGTAGGAATAGATGGAATTAAGGATATTAAAAAGGCATTAAATATGCTTGATAAAAGTGGTAAAAAACCTACCGCTAAAACTATCCGAAAGGTAAAAGCAATGGATAAGTGGGTTTGCTATGAAATTTACGACCAAGTAAATGATACAGACAAAAACGAAGATGAAATACCCTTTGAAGAAGAGGAGGTGTTAGAAGAGATTCAAGACCAAGTTAAAGAAGAAATGGAAGAACATAAGGAATCAAAGAAAGTAGATGATAAAGGAATCATAGTGGAAAATGAAATTAAATCTTTATTTGACAATGGTATCAAAACCGTTGAAATTGAAAATTTAAAAAGTAAAGCACCGACTTGTTATGATATTTTATTTGATTCTTATGACCCCGATGAAGAAAATGGTATTATGACTTCTAATTACTCTATTATTGAAGGAAAAGAAGATGATATGTTTCATATAAAAAAAATATAAGTAATGATTACAAAGTTTAACACTTCGGCATCTGCCGCAACAACTACTACCAAAAGTGGAGGTAAAAGTATAATAACATTCGTAGTTATAGCTGCTGCAATATTTGCGGGTTATAAATTCGTATTGAAGCCTTATTTAGATAAGAAAAATGAAAAAGATGGCTAATAACATAGATTTATTACAAAATAAAAAAATAAGAAGTTTATTCTATTTAGTCGCAACATTAGGTGCTGCTACTTCATTATTTGTATTTTTTGAAAATAGAAAGTACAACAAAGCTAAAGAAAATTTGGCTTCTATGAATCTTGAAATAAAAAAACTTGAATTAGAAAAATTACGCTCTGAAAAGGGAAAGGGAGTTTTTTAACATTTAATTGTTAATAACTAAACAATAGTATTTTGAAGCAATTTTTAAAAAAAATAAAACAAACTTTAATTTATTATGACTTTCAACCATTACTTTTTTTTTGGATTTCAAGCGACATTTTAAATAATCAAGTTTTATGGACTTCTTACTATTTTTGGTATGATTTAGGTCAACCCAATACCTATTGGCTATACCTTTCTTATCTCATACTTAGTTTAGGAATGATTTCATTTCTTCATAAATCAAAATGGTTGGAAAGGTTAGTTACTGCTTATTTAGTTTTATATCTATTTTCAACAATTCGTTATCTCGTTAATATATATCAAAATATAAATTCAGAACCTTTTTCTATAATTGATGTAAAAAACATAACAATAACCTGTTGGTACGCTTTTATGTGGTCTTGGATTCTTTTTAAGTTGAAGTTAGAGAATTTACATAAATCTATGCAAAATGACTGAGCAAATTAGCACAATTTTAATAACAGTTTTGACCGTTGGTGGTGGTGCGGGTGCTTGGAAATTTTATGAGTTTTTGATAAAAAATAAAAGAGAGAAAAATAAAGAAAAATTCGATGATTCAAATTTATATAGAGATGACCTTCGTGCAAGAGTAGAAAAACTTGAAGGGGAAAAGGAAAATTTAATGAATCGTTTGACTATTTTAAGTTCTGAATTATCAGCTATAAAAGTTAAATTAGAATTTATTGAAAAAGAAAATGACAGGTTATTAAGAAGATGATACGATTAAATAAAATTATTAAATACTTAAAATGGCTTCGTGAGGAACAAATAAAAGCATCTATTTATTCGGGAAGTTCCGAATGTTTATGGTAATATTTCTAATCCGTTAACCATTGAATACCACCTTCCGTGTTTAAATCGACTACTCACAAAGAACTTGACAGATAATTTATCTCCTATCTTGTAATTCATTTCTATTGTCTGCATCATATTGGGCTTCAAACAAATATTGACGAATCTTTTTATTTCGTGTCCAACTTCTAATACAATAGAAGGGAAATTTTCAGAAGTATTTATTTCTGATATTTTTCCTTTCACTTGGTTGTAGTAAACCTGTTTTGTATTTGAAATCATATAATCAAAGATAGGTATTTTTAAAAAAAGCCTAAAGTCTTTTATTTATTACAGAATAATTGTATATTTTTGTATAAAAAGTATGGTAAATGTCTAAACCAAAAAATGAATTAGAAAAATTGTTATCCAACATTCAACGTGGTCTCAAAGAATTTTCTATACAAGAACTTAATGTTGCTATAATTACTTTTTTAAATAAGAAAAGTGACAAGTCAATGGAAATAAATTATGTGCTTCAAATGGTTGCAGATGAATATAGATTTTCAAAAAAGGCTTTAAAATCAAAGACTGCGAGAGGTTTGCAGCAAGAAGCAAAACAAATAACATATTGCTTATTACACTACAACTTAGGTTTTAGTACAAGACATATTGCAACTAATGTTTTTTTTAATAATCACAATAGCGTTGCAATTGGTGTTCGTAAATTAAAGAATGCTGACCCAAAACATAAAGTAGATAAGAATTTTATAGATAAATATGAGAAATTAAAGTCACGTTTAATTCTTAATTTTTCAAACGTAAACAAACAGATTCAGAATGAAAATATATAAAAAAAGAGGCAATAAGAATTATAAGGAAAGAAGATTACTTGAAGAACTTGAGCCGATTCTAAAAAAGAAGTTAGAACAAGATTCTAATTTTACTGTAGTACCCGCTACTAATTATCAAGAACTACAAAAAATTCATTCAAAGTTTGTTGTAGAAGATGTTGCTTTTGAAGTAACAAATGAAGAGAATATAACCGAAGAAACAATAGAACCAAATACAGAAGAAAAAAAAGAAAAAGATATGGCAAAAGATAAGTTTGATAATGTTGAAGATGTTGAATTTGAAGAAACTGAAAAAACAATTGATGAAAAACCAACTTCTAATAATCAGTTTATAGACCCATTTAATAGAGAAGAACCTATTGTACGTGACTATGTAATGGGAAATGACTCTTTAAGCAAAGGGGGTAATTCTAACAAAGATGTTGCTCCAAAAACATCTTTTGATGAACCAACTTCATTTGAAGAAGCATTTGAAATACCCGATTCTTCTGAGGAAGAAACAGAATCATCAGATAAGGTAAAGAAAACGGAAAGCAAGAAAGAACAAACCGAGCCTCTTAATCCATCTTTTGATGATATGTCAACAGGTAAGAAAAAAAGAAGTACAAAGAAATTTGCAAAATACATAGTAGAAGCGGTATCTGTTCTTTCTGAAAAAGGGTTTGTTTGGTATGCTAACCAAGAGATTAACGAGGCAAAGCTGACCGAATATGAAATGTCGGGAGAAATGGATTTATCCTTGCTCGTTTCTCTTGAAGATGGTCAAGAAGTTACTGTTAAACAATTCTTTCAAGTTCAATGTGCTAAAGCTGAACAAATGTCCAAATGGACTGAAGAGCAAAAAGAAGATTTAAGTATGGCTCTTGCAGAAGTTTTAATGGAAAAAGGAGTTGCTCCAAGCCCTACACAAGAGTTGTTATTAGTGACTCTTACGATAATAGGTGGACAAGCAATGACTCTATTAACTTTAAAATCACAAACTAATTCATTACTTAATCAGTTGAGGTCAATGAATGAAGGAGGCGGAAGTTATGAGGCTGAATATACAGAGCCTCCTGTTACAAATGAGCCTCCAACTACTAAAGCAGAAGAAGAAGAAACGCCAATAGAAGATTTAAAAGTGCCAATTGAAGCTGAAAAGGAAAATATAAATTATCAAAACCTAAATGAAATTGCAGAATTAAGTGAAGAGGATGTGTTAATTTCAGAATCAGAAATACAAACTAAAGAGTAATGGAAAAGTCAACAAGAGAAAGCGGAATGATGGCAACCACAGGTATTCAAGGTGTGGGTAAAACTTATCAAAATATGTATATAATAAAAGACTACATAAAAGATAAGTTTTATAATAAAGTTAGAGGTCGTAAGGTTCTTATTATGGACACAAACGGAGAATATACCAAAACTCAGTTTCAAAAGAATGATATTGATTCCGTAAATCCAAAAACAATAGCGGTAAAAGATATTAAAGATTGGAGTAGAACAGATGGTGGCGAATGCCGTAGAATAGATGCTAAAAACGTTGGTCTTGAAGACAAAATAAAAATAATTGAATATGTAGTCGAGAACTTTAGAAATGGTATGGTAGTTCTTGAAGATATAAATACATATATATTAAATGTTACTCACTTAAAAGAAATAGTATCGGGACTTGTAAATCTTAGACATAGAGCAGTAGACGTACTTATCAGTTATCAAAGTGCAAGAGCCGTAGAGCCAAGAATATGGCAGAATGCTCGTTGGGTGCGTATGCATTATCAAGCTGATAACGTAAATGATATAAAAGGTAAACTTCCAAATGTTCCAATGTATAAAATTGCTCAGATACTCGTGAATAACAGATATTTTAGCGGAGACAAAAGATTTTTTGTTTACATATTTAATTTTGCCAATAAAATAGAAGGAGCATTTACCAAAGAAGAATTTAAAACTGCCTGTGGTCAATTTTTAGGCTCAAATAAAAAAGAAATAAAAGAGTTTGCTGAAATGTATGGTTCTAAAAATTTAAATGAAGCTAAAAAAATGCTTATAGAACAATATTATGAAATGTATTATGGTAATAGTGATAAATAATGTCATATCTATTTTCTTTCATATATAGCTATTTTGCCTTAATGTGTATAGGCTTTTTAATGCTTATTTTAAGAGATGACAGAAAGGTAATTTTTTCCGATTTAAAAAAAGGATTTAATCAAGTTTGGTACACTTCAATTTTACACGTTTTTCTAATTATTTTAATATTACCGTTGACGATACCTTTTTCATTAGGCAGAATTTTAAATAGATGGTTATAAATGAAATAAATAACATACGGAAACAAATTCAACTTCACGAACATATTTTAGACTGTTTGCAAGTAAAACTGTTTTATTTAAACAACAAAATGTTTGAATCTGATTTTGCAGAAAATGAAAACAAACTTGATGTTATTAAAACAAGGCATAGAGTTGAAATAGAAAAATCAAGATTGAGAGATTTGCATACTGATTTTAAATTAAAACTCGAATTAGCAAAAGTCCAATGAAAAAAAACCAAGAATTTGCTATCTGTATTTTAACAAATTCAGATTTGTATAATATAAAATATTGTATAGATAATTTAACTGTTAAAACTAAAGTTAATTATAAGATATACTTGTATTATTTTAATGAAAATATATTAAATTATGCCGAAAATCTTAAAAATAAAGGAATAAACATTGAAACAATAAAGGCAAAAAACACTTTGTCAGAAACTGTAAATTATTTCTTGAGTTCAGTTAAAGAAAAATATTCGGTAATATTCCCTTGTAATACTGTTGTTAACGAAGATTGGTTGTTGTCATTAAAGGTTGAGTATAAAAACTTTGATAAAAGCGGTTGTATATCTCTAAAAAGCACAACAAATGACCTTATAATATCATCATTGCTTTATAATACAGAAGATATTAAACAGGATGATATAATGAAAACTGTTTATGTTGACCCTAAAAATATGATGAGAGGCTTAATTTTTTTTTCAAATGATAAAATAAAAAATGTAGGATTGTTAGAGGTCAATCAAAACTTCAAAGGTTTAGAATTGGTTGAATGGACATTTAGATTCCTTGCCGAAGGTTATTATAATTATTATTTGAAATATCATAATGTCTTGAATATAGACATTGATGACAATATTTTATTTCCCATTCCAACGGATATACACAAGATAAACTTTAAAACAAGAATAAATAATTTACTGATTAAATAAAAAAAAATATGAGTGAAAAAGACCAAGTTGAAGTTACATCAAAAGTTCCAAGAATTTTATGTGAATTGTTTGTTTATGGTACAGAAGAACAAAAGCCCATTATAAAAGAAAATTTAGATGAACTTCAAAAGCAATTTAATAAGGCAAGAAGAAACAAAAACAAAATAAGAGTTTGTTTTTACATTGATAAGGGAGAAAAGACAGTTTCTGAAAAATTAGAATGGTTTAAGGAAAACGGAAAATGTAAGTATTTCATAGCATTAGAAGGAATTAAACCAATAAAAAAAGGTTTTGTATCTCAAGTTATGGGAAAAATTCGTACTTTTGAAAATTCCTTTAATTCTTTAAAGGCTTCAAATATATTGATGTTTGGTCGAAACGAAGAGTCTTCAGCTTCTGTAGAAGAAGCAGAGATTTTAGAGATTGACTGAAAATTGTAAAATAATTAGGTTTTTTTTAAGGAAGGCTATTTTGTAGCTTTCCTTTTTTTATACACTTGTATTACACATAAACCTTTGTATATCAGAACATTGAATTATAACCTATGCATTAGTGTACAATAAATACATTATAAATAACAGTAAAGATTTCTTAATTTTGGTTATAGTAATTTTTTAGAAAATAAACGAAATATGATTTCAAAAGCTGATTTAAAATTAGGTGCAATTGTTCTTACTGCCGTAATGGTAGGCTTAGCCGTGCATCAAGTGGTTGTAGCACCAAGACTCGCAAAACGAGTAAAAGCTGCATAAATAAAGGTTTTAAAGAACCTTTTTTTTTGTTTTAGAGAAATCCGCTTTTACCTAAATGGTATTTTGCAGACAGTAGTTAAAACAACGAAAAGAATCTTTTAAATATAATAAATGGTTTTCCAAGCCAAGTTATTTATAACTAAATGTGGTACAAAAATTAAATTATAAAGTCGATGATAGCTTTAATTAAGGGCTATTATCAAAAAAAAATACACGATTATGAACTCTATCGAAAAAGAACTTCACGGTTATATTAGCGGTACTGAGGCAATGAGTGGTTTTGACTCTTACGATATGGAAGGCGATATGTCATACTTTGATGATGATGATATGTCTTACTTCGATAACGATGATATGTCATATGCTACAGGAGCACCTAATGCTTCTTCTGCCGTTTCAGACCCATACGTGATTCAATACGCTGAAACTTCGGGTGCTGATGTCGCTGCCACAATGTTTGGTTTTAACGACAACTTTGGTGCTGCGAACTTCGGAAACGTTGCAACAACGACTATTACTAACCTTCAAGGTGGTACATACGGACGTTTAATTGCACAATCAAACAACAAATTCTTCAAAATTGGAAAATTCAGATTCCAATGTGATGATGCTGCACAATTACAACAAACTGTGTCAATCGTTCACGTTGATGGTAATGGTAAACAATATACTACACCAATGAACCTTTCAATCTTGAGAGATGCTTACCAACAACAAGCAGACATCATTGATGTAACTAAAATGGTAACAATTGATGGAAATACTGAATTGAACTTCACTTTGAAGGCTAATGCAGTATTAACTATCTCAATGTTCCCTGTTGCGGTTGTTAGTGGAAAAGCTGAACTTAATGGAGGTGTTGCTTTAAACAGAGCACGTGCACCAAGATTAAGTGGTAAAAATGTTGCTCCTGTAATTATCCAAACGTCACAAAACGTTAAAGGAATTACTCAGTAAGGAACATACGCTTACAAATTATAATAAAAGGGCGAGGTATATAGTGCCTTGCCCTTTTTTAGTAAAAGGATTAAGATGAAGCGAAACAACAAACACAACAAAAAAAAGCAAGAGATTACTTTAATGACCATTTTAGCTAATGAGGCTACTAAGGCGAGTGATGAGTTGTTGCAAAGTTACAATAAACCGAAAGCATCAAATCATAGTGATTTAGAAAACAAACTTGCTGAATTATACTTTGAACAAGACGATAAGTTATCTTTAGAAAAAAAGATGGCTGAAATACATCCGCATAAAAATTGGATTGTTCGAACACTTAATTTAAAGCCTAAAGGACTAATTGAATGCAAAAGTTGTGATTGGTCTTGGGAAAAATCAAAAGGCGGAGAAAAACCATATGAATGCCATAAGTGTGGTTCTGACAATAATCCTAAAGAAAAAGAAATTAAAGCTGAACCATCGAAGAGTGATGTTTCAGATTCTATTGTAAAGTTTAGCGACTTCAATGGAAGCAATACACCACAAGTAGCAAACACAAATAAAAGTAATTTAGAAGTAATTGGCTTGGTAGGTGCAATTGGACTGATTGGTTTAACATTTATAATAGTTTCAAAAAATTTAAGTAAATAGATGGAAGCAGTTGTACAAGAAAATGCAAAAGTATTAGTGCCTAATAAAGAGCACAAAAATTTTACTGAAACATCAGAAGAGTTACCAATTGGAACAATTTTAAATGGAGAATTTAAAAGTATTAAAGGATTACGAAGAGGTAAGCCTTTTTCTTACCGAGTGTTTATAACAGAAAAAGGTCAAATAGTATATAGCAATAATTTAAAAGAAATGGAAGTAACAGAAGTAACATTAGGAGCGGATAGTGCTCAATCAGAAACAAGAGTTGATTTACTACCCGCAGAAACTTACAAAACGAGTAGAATTTTATTTGCTGCTGCGGGAGCAATTGGAGGATATGCGTACAGTAAGAAAAAGGGTTGTACAGGAAAAACTTGTACTAAATATGCAGTAATTGGTGGTATCTTAGGATATGCAGCAATTTACTTTTTTGACAAAACTAAATCTGTTAAGGTAACAGAATCAAAATAATATAACTATGGAAGGAACAAGAATCATAAGTCTTGGTAATACTGTAGGAACTTCTTCTGAACCAAGAATTGCCACGTTTGAAGAGGCATTTGGAGAATATTCTGAATTATTTGGTAAAAAGGCAAAAGCAAGACGTACCAAAAGAAAAGACGAAAGAGTTACTCGTAAAAAACGTAAGCAAGAGCGAAAAGATGAGGTAAAAGCATCTAAGCAAAAAAGACGTTCAAACCGTAAGGAAAGACGTCAATCTGCACGTATTGAACGCAGAAGAAAGAGAAAAGAGCAACGTCAATCAATGAGAGCGGAGCAACAAGCTGCAAGAATGGCTCGTAGAATGGAAAGAAAACGTCAACAACAAGAGCGTAAAGATTTACAGGCAGAGCGTGAGTATGAACGAGAGCAACAAATGTTAGAATCTCAGAGAGAATTAGACGATGATTACGGTTATGACGATGGTTATGCTGACGATGGTTATACTGACGATGGTTATGCTGATGATGGTTATGATGATGATGGTTATGCTGATGATGGTTATGCCGATGATGGTTATGCTGATGATG
>PDMW01033186.1_pt1 | contig 17109 bp, 19 predicted proteins | sample 1515511 | NCBI WGS metagenome assembly PDMW01 (sample SAMN07343023, study PRJNA328102) | Marine metagenome, whole genome shotgun sequencing project. | biome: marine; feature: bay; material: water; isolation source: viruses from water sample < 0.22 micron filtered, nuclease treated, low... ... | reverse complement strand
TAGGGGCAATAGGGTTTGTGCGTGGCACGATGTTTGATTGTCCTTGTCTATAAAATCGTTGATTGTTTTCATCTTTGACTATCACACTCCCTTTTTCTGAATGCACTTTATACAAGCCTTGATTTTTCAAAACAATACACTTGCTAGCATTCAGGCTTTGGAACTGATCAACAGTCGGTCTATCTGTTATGATTAAAACCCCAAAATCGTTGATTGTTTTTTTAAGCAACTCAATGGCTTGCGCGCTGTCACATTTTATAGCAAAGGTATTACTTTCTAAAGATACCATCACATTGTTTGCGACGGGCTTGATCTGTCTTCGACCAATAGACAAACAATCTTTTTTCTTCATATTGATGATTATAGGTGCTCGTTTGTTCAAACGGTTCATTGCTGCATTCTCACACACAATATATATTTTATCCATGACTGCCCCCTTTGGTTTATACGATCATATCATACATTTTAAAGACGTTCAATTTTCACAGTGCTAGTCTTTGTTTTGCGCGTGGCCTTCTTTCGTTGTTTTATTGGGGCTGTGTTGCTCTTTGGTGCGACTTTTGACGACTGCTTGACTTGTGGGCTATCGTCAATCAAAGGGGTTGCTGTGCGCGCTCTTTTGGCCTTTGGCTTAATCTCTTCTTTCATCTCTACCATTTGACGCAATCTGCGCTTTGATTGTGACCCGTCAACAGGCTTGTCAACATTGTGGATAACTTGACCAATGACTGTATCAGCATACCGATCTTTCAAGTCTTTGGCGATGCGCTTTGCAATCGTTTCAGATCCTTTGTGGTTCATTTTATGCCCACCTATGCGAATTGGCAAAGTGTCACAACCATGCTTTATTGCTAACTCTCGACATTGATCACGATATATTTTTAACCATTGTTGTTCTTGTGGCTTTTTGGTGGGTGGCTTTATCGTAGCCAATACGACATCAAACCCATACGCTTGCAACTCAACAATCAAGCATTCAAGATGGCGATCATTCCAATAGGATGACCCACCACCTTTTAACTCGGATAGGCCACAAAGAACATACGCATATACAGGCTTGTCTTGTCGTAAAAAGAACTGACACCAATCATTGATGTCTGAATACGAAGATCGAACGGTTTGCAACATAGTATTCGTGTTTTGAGAGCATACCGATCTTGATCTCAACTGGCTCACATCTTCAAAACTTTCAAGCACTCGGTCAATCAGTGCAATTTGATCCGTTTTAAACGCTGTGCGCTCATCGCAAAATAATGTCAGTCCATATTTCATGTATCACCTTGTATGTTTATACGTCTAGCCAAAGATTGTTTTCAGAACTTGCATACCATTCAACAGTTTCAATTAAACGATCTGTCAATGACTTTGGTTGCCAACCCATCTCTTTCATCTTTTCACCACAAAGAGCATATCGAAGATCATGGCCCGGTCTTGATGAATGAAAATCGACCATCTCATAGATGCAGTCTTTGCCTTGAATGTCTGCAATGCGTTTCGCAAGCGCTAGATTGTCGATCTCTTCACTACCAACAACATTGAACTTGTCGCCATTTACCAACTCGCCTTTTTCGTGCTTTGCCAATAAAAACAACATTGCATCTGCAACATCATCGACACTGATATAAAAGCGTGATCCTGCTTTCGTGCAATCTTTGTTTGCATGGATTGTAATCTTTTCGCCTTTCAACGTCTTGCGAATACAGATCGGTATGTACTTTTCAGGGTGTTGACGAACACCAAACACGTTCATTGTGTGCGTTATGTTGATTGGCATACGATAAGTATTGGCAAAGGCCAAACACAACTCTTCTGCACCTGCTTTGGCTGCACTGTATGGATTGCCACTGTTGTAACGATCCCACTCTTTGTATGCTACACCTTCAGGCGCAGGCCCAAAAACTTCGTCGGTTGAAAAGTACAAAAACCATTTTAAACTTTCGCAATGCTTTCGTGCATATTCTAGCAAGTTTCCTGTTCCGACAACATTGTCAAAAACAAACTCCATCGGGTATTCAATAGATCGATCAACGTGCGATCCTGCTGCCAAGTGATAGATGTGGGTGATGTTCCCAATCTTTGTGCGTACTCGATCATTCAACTCTGCTTTCAAGTCATGGAAGACAACAGTTAAACGGCCTTTGTATTCGCCCTTTACAAGGTGCGCTAACCGTTCTAGTGTACCACTTGTATCAAGACGGTCTAAAGATACAATGTGTGCGTCTGTGCGCTTTAATAACTCTTCAATGATACGTGCTCCAATAAAGCCTGCACCACCTGTGACTAAAATACGATCAGTCATGGGTTTTCTCCTTTTTGTGGATTGATAAAGAAATAGGAAACAAAGGGGTGATCAACTCTCTAACTGCTTGCGCATATTGTTGGATCTCCCATTGGCTGTGTTCGTCTTCGCGTAAGGTCAAAAAGTGCATGACTGCTTGTAACGAACAAGACCATATACATTCTGTATACAACGATTGTGGCAAGATCATTCGTGCTTGTTCTTTGCACACACCTGAATTGATTAAGGCATTGTATATGTTGAAACTTATGTCAACTTGTGCCTGATAGGCCATAGTCACCTTTGATTGTTGCGCAACTGCACCACACGATCCTTGCTTATTGTTTTCGTGTTGTTGTCGCCAAACGGTTGGTGTGTAGCACTCACCTTTGAACTTAACATATCGACCTGATAACTCATTCCAACTGCAACCGACTTGATGTTTTTGCCACTGACGAAACACGAACAATGGGGCTTTGATATGAAACTTTACAAAACTGTGTCTAAATGGCGATGTGTGTTTGTGTTGCCAAAGATACTTGACCAATCTTTCATCACGCTTGTCAAACTCTTCTTTTTGCTTACCAAAGGACACACGCGCAGCATTCACAACTGATAAGTCATCACCCATACTATCGACCAAGCGAACAAAGCCTTTATCTAACACATTCAATGACTGATCTTGCATTTATTTGCTCCGTTGTAAAAGGGGATCTCGCTGGCTCTGTAAGACCCCCCAATGCTATAGTATACTACAATGTATTATATTCGTCAAGGTTTAAAGTCCAATGACCTTGATGATAATGGCAGGATCTGTGTCACCCCAACGCACATCAAAATCTTGAGTGCTTGTTTCTCTTCGGATCTGTGGTCTGATTGTGTAACTTGTTCCCTTTGTCACTGACATTAACCAACTTACACATACCAACTGACGACCGTCACTACTATGAAACTCTATTACTTGTTTGTTTGTTCCACTGATCTCGCTGTTGATACCATTGACCAAGCGCATACGAACCAAACCAACACCACTGCTTGATGTTTTGTCGATGTATGCTTGCACATATATTTCAACTGTACCATCTCTGTCGCTTTTGAATGTAGTTTCAAGGCCTGCCTTGCCAGTCGCAGATCCTAAACGTGCAAACGTGCTTGTCAATGTCTGTATGGTCGATGTCGATGGATCATCCCAATCACAACCAAAAATCTCACCACTGACTTGAACTTGATTATTTCGCAATTCCAACATAAAGCCCCCTATAGCCCTTTATATCGTTCTTTGTATTCTGACTTGTATGTTGCCTTGTGACACTCTTCAATCAACATAGGTGGCATGTTATAGCCTGCAAAGCGCAAGCATTGTGCACAATACTCAACATCGCCAAGACGTTCATAATCTACCAACATAAACGATATGTCATTTTTACAAAGATACTCGATTGTGCTTTCAAGCCCTTTGCGAAAAAAATCTATGTGCTTTGCGTATTCGTCTGAACCAATACCACGCATCTCGCCAAACGATGAAAACGACACACCACGTTTGATCCTGCTTTCACTAGCAATGGAAAAATTGCGATAGCATAACCACACAAAATCAATCTTGATGTTTTCTTGATCTAGTCTGTTGCTTGCGTTTTCGAAACCACCAAAGAACAATCTAGGATCTTTAAAGATCTTCGGTGTGTGTTTGATTGCTAGATCGCCACACTCTGTAATCAACCATTCATTCCCACCTTTTACTTTTTCATTGTATGGGCCTGTCAAGTGTGTCAATCCCAACTTTGCAAGAAACTGAATAAAGAATGTTGTACCACTTGATCCCGTTCCTGTGACTACTTTGACGGTGCTCACTTTGCACCCCAAGTGTCTTCAAAAGACTGAACGGGTTGAAAGTCAAGCAATGTATCAAAGTGCTCTGAAAACTTTTCATAGGGTAGTTTCCAACTGTGCTCACACATTGTTTCAACATCTTTTGACAACTCAATTGCGTCTTGATGTTGATGTAAGATACCTAAACCAAAAGCAACGTCATACGTGCAACTAAACCATCCACGTTTTGCCATCTTTAAACGATAGCGCAACCATGCGCGCCACACATCACCAGTCCAATGAACGACTGTCGGCTGTCTTGTTTGATATGCTTTTTGCTTTGGTGCGCAATCATCAACAAGAATAACACCACCCGGAGCAAGGTGATCAATGCTGTTTGCTATATCTCTTGCCACTTGTTCCCATTGGTGTAAGCCATCGACAAAGATGATGTCAAACTTTTCATCGTCTTCCAACTGATCAAAAAACTGATCTGATCCCATGATATGGGTTTGATCTTTCCACTGTGGATCGGGATCAACACCTGTCTTGTCTTCGACTTTTACCGATCGAAACGTCTTGCCAGTTTGCACACCGATTTCAAGATATGTCGTTGCATCAATCTTCTTTGCAATCATGTTGATCATGTCTGATCGATTTAGAATATGTTCGTTTGTGGCTTGTGAATGTGCCATGTGTATTCTCCTTATTGAATGTGTTAGATGTCAAACAATGACAATTGTTGTGGCTCAGAATGCTTGTTGATGTACTGGATTACATCACCTTTATCAATACGAAACAAGCGATCAACACCATACAACTGTTGATAATGGGCAATCGCTTGTTTTATACTGTGTGTGCCATCATATAGACTTAATGGGCCTGACACATACCCTTGCAAACTCTCATTCCATACCCAACCACAATATGGTTTATTGTTCGCCTTTGGTGCGTCTTCTGCGCTTTGGCTTTGCTTTCTGATTTGGCTCTTCTTTGACTGGCTCATTGGCCTTGATCTCCACTTTGGCGCTTTGTGGTTTGGTACATCGTTCAAACTTGTGGCGAATACAAAGATCACGAACTAAGTGTTCTGCACCATCAAAATAAACATTACCATCGTCACCAATGCGCTCGATTAAAACAAGTCCATACGTTGTATTGTATGCGTTTTTCTTTTCGTCTTTTTTCTTACATGTTGCCATAGATAGATCCCCTTGCGAATACTCGCCTGTGTTTATTTAGAATGCGTTGCGCCATCTTTGGTATGTATGACCCTTGCGCATTGCCAAGATTGTATGAATAACCACTTGTGCGCTCTGATACGAACCCAAGATGTGATTGTTGATTGAATAACGATACAGCAATCAGATTGCCTGCATAGGTCAACTCGCTCGGTACTACATCAAACCCTGCATAATATGAACACTGAACGATTGCGCGCCCACTCGGAATAACTGAATACAATGGATCTAACTTGATTACACCCAAGTCATTATTCAAGATGTATGTTCCACTATTGCCTGTGCTACTCACTGGCTGACTTGCTACCATCAAGCCACCTGCAATAGTTAAACCAACCACACTTGAAACAGGTCGGTGTTGCAATGCAATTTCAGTTTGACCCACAAAATCTACGTCAATGTAATCGTGATATAACGTCAAACTTGCTGTGGTTAAACCCAATTCGTCAAGTATGATGTCGTCAACTGCAGGCAATATGATGTTGATTGCGTCGTCATATCTAGTCGTACCGGCACAACCACCACCACTTATTCCCAACATTGCTTTGACATTATTCAAACTTGCGAATGTTGTCATACATCACCTACTTTTTTGCTTTGCGTTTGGTTCGCTTTTTGGGCTTGACTGTCTTTTCAACAACCGTTGCGCTCTCTTTCTTTTCATTCTCTTCGATAATAGTTTGCGTTTGATCTTCATTGCTTTCGTCTTCCTTATTCCAATCGTCTGATATGTCTTTCCAACCTTGTTGCAAGGCCACCATCTTTGCAGTGTCTTTGTTTAAAAATAGACCACAAACAGATTTCCCCTTCCAAACAATGTGCTTTGTGTTGGTGCTCTCTTCATAAGATGAAAACAGATAGACTAAACGTGGATCTCGATCTTCACGATAAAATACATACATAAACGCTCCTTGCATACGTTGTGCATAGACAGTATAACACAAAACGATCAACACATCTAAAAACGAAACAAGGGGCCAACCTAAGCCAACCCCTTGAAACATCATTACCAAAAACTATCGTTTTACATTACGCGTCGATCTGTGTCAACAAGGCAGCACCTTTCGTGTTTGAAAGGATACCGGCGCCATCCCAAAACATATCAAACTGATCGAACTGACTATCAGTTTTTGCGATTGGCATAACTGTTGTCGGTGTCAATTCTGCAATGTAGTTATATCGGGTGTTCAATACCATCAAAGCAGTACCACTACCGGCATTACCACTGATGACCCCTGTTGTTCCAAATTGCAATGTGTTTGGCATTGCTGTTGAAACTACCAAAGGAATACCATCGTATGTGCGAACTCGGAAACCACCTGCGATCTCAGTCACATCATTGAACCGTTGTTGTGCTTGCAAGGCTGCATTTACAGAACGGATACCGGCGAATGAACCAATGATAACCAAGTCACCACGTTGTGCACTACCTTTAACCTTATCAATGGCCTCATCAACCTTTGACAATGATACTGGCGCTGTGGCTGTTGTAGCCCCTGCATTCAATACCACTTGTGACATGTCGAATGAATTGACTTGTTGGATCAAAGTCAAAAATCCTGATGGTGCGTTTGCATCGGCAGCCCCACCCAAAGAGTTTGACGATACCAAACCGATTTCCAATGCGTTTGCAAAGTCTTCGGCTTTGGCTGCCATCTCAAGTGCAAGAATGTCGGCATATGTGCGACCTGTTGCTTGCAACTTACGAGTGATTTTTCCACGCGTTACAAGTGACTTGTAACCAAACGAAACTTGTGCATATGTACCCGTTTCTTCAGTTACACCGTCGGTATCAGCCAACCACAAACCACCGTCTGCGCCTGCTGTTCTACGATTGATATATTCAGCGTCGCCCGATCCTGCTCTTCGTGGCAATACTGCTTGTAATCCAAACTCACGCAAAGTTAACTGTTGAACAGTACGATTGATGAATGTTTGTAGCAAGGCTGTTCCTGCATTACCGACGTTGATAGCACGTTCAAAACGTTCGCGCGTTGCGTCTGATGATCCCAACCAGTTTGATCCTAAATTAGACATTTTATATCTCCTAAGTATTTAAAGTGTTCTAGTTATTGCCAAGAATGATCTACAGAACCAAGCAAGCCATCTTGTTGAGCAGCGCGAAGGCCTGCACTCAATAAGTTTTGGATTGTATGTACTGACATATCATTCATTGATTTTTCTTCACTGATTGCATCAATGTGACGTGTGACGATAGCACTAAGGCCAACAGCACCGTCTTTGTTTGCACGTTCTGCAAGACCACCGATGGCACTAACAGCACCAATACCTTTGTGCATCTGACCTGCGCGCATTCCAACTCGTTGTGGCTCTTTCAAAGCACGTTCAAGCAACTCGTTTTGTTTTGCAATGATGGCTTGCAACTCTTCAACTTGTGCAGTCCGTTCTTCTTTGACTGGCTCAACTGTTTCAGTTTTTTCAATTGCATTCAAGCGCTCGTTAATTGGCTCAACTGCTGTTGCCACTGATCGACCGATCATGTCAGCAAACATTTTCATTGTTTCTTCGTTCATTGTTTCCCCCAAAGGATTGTCTGTCGATAGTATAACACTATTTTCATTATTGTGATCGTTTTGTTCTGTTTCTACTTGACTGCGTTCGTCTTCTTCGTGGCCCATTCGCAAGTCCGGTGCATCTTGACCAAACTTGTCATAATACTTTACTAGCACATCATATGCTGATTGTCTATCATCATCTGACATATCAACACCACCCCTTGCACCGTTGATCGCTGCCATAGCCGATCTTAAGCCATTCAGTACCACACGCAATTCACCATCTACCATCAAAGCAATTGGTAGTTTATACGCGCCTTTTGTTTCAGGATTGGCATTGTCATCGCGATAAAGATGGGCCATTGCATAGCGATCCCAGTTATCAAGACCTTCACCAAGTATCTCGTCTTGTGATGTTACATTCCAAGAAAAAGGAACGTCTTCGGCTGCCAAAGACATATCATCATGAAAAGACATTACTGCACGTTCAACATCACTCATCGGATTGTTTTCAATCTCTTCGGGCTGTGGTGCAATCTCTTCAGGCCCACCGTTCACATCTTCGTTATCCATAACAGGTTCAACGACAACTGATGTGCTATCAAGATCGCGATTTTCAACGTCTTCAACTGGCTCTGATGTTGCCAACTCGTCGAATGTCATTTTATTCTTTTCAATCTCTTCGTTCAAGTATTCTGCCAAGTATTCTTTCATATACTCTTTCATCAAGTCTTTGGTGTCAGGATCGCCCATCATTTCTGCGATCTTCTCTTTCATTCGCTCTTTGCTCATTCCCATATCATCATGGGCTTTTTCGTAAACTACTTTAACATAGTCGTCATCTTCTTCGACATACGCAACATGACGTTTTTCAGTCGCCTTGTCTTCTGTCATTGTTGTTGGTGTGCTCTTTGATCGATCTTCTGTTGCAATAACTTGATCAATCACATCGGTTTTAGTTTCAGTCGATTGCTCAACTGTCTTTTCATCTTGTTCCATTTTTGCTCTCCATTCGGTTAAGGCTTGTTTCAACTCTGTACTGTCCTTTGAATAAGTCATAAGGCCAATGCTATCGGGATTTGCAGGCGCTCGCGTGATAGCCAAGTGATCCAACATCACTGATTGAACAATAACACGTTCGATCTCACCAGTTGTATTTTCTATGACATCAACTTTATCAAACCAACCACCAATTGACTGACCGATTGGCTCACCACGACGCAAGCGCTTTACCAACTCTCTTGCCAATTTATCTTCACCATACAAACGCGATTGAACCAACAACGTGTATTGCTTGTCACTCATATCCACTGCGTTCAATACGTCTGTCTGTGTCAACTCTGCATCATATGTGCGCCCAATTACTTCATCCCATTCAGCCATTTGACCATTTTCGCGACTTGTATGACGGGGCAACAAAGGCACACCTTGCGTAAACTGGTTTTGCATTCCCATTAAGCAACTATACGACATCTCTGTTCCGTAACTGTCTACTGATGTACTGCTTGCAATACCTTGAATAGAATAGTATTTAGCAGGGCGACCACGACCATCAATGGCGCGCAAACTCTCTTCAACGTCAATCTCATCACCATTGTCGTCAAAGGCTCGAACATCAATGTCTTTTACGTTTAAAGACAGTCGTTGTTTTTGTCCTGTCAACTCAAAACGATTGAAACCATTATCAAGTTTTTCGTGATTTACACAACGCATTGAAAGCGTCTTTGTTTCTTCATTCATAGAACTCTCCATTTTTTTTATCTCTTCATTGATCAAGTTTTTCATATACTGTTCGCCTTTCGAACCTATAACAAACCACTTGATCTGCGCCACAACACCGGCAAGACGAAAGTCGTCAAAGTGTCGTGCTGCCCAACTCTCTCTTAATCTTACTGCCTTTTCATCGGTTTCACTTTCAACTTTGCCATTCTGATCAAGCACTTTGGTCAACCTTGTATACTGAGTATTACCAAGTACATTACCACCTTTACCCCATATCTTCGGATAATTTTCCTTGATACGATCTACGAATGCTCGATCAAATATTGGATGATCACTATTCCGTAAAGAAACAACTTTATCATCTCCTGCCTTTGGAAAGTTTGTTGGATCAACGTCACCGACTGCCATCATGACTTTGCCATAACTTCCCTTTTCTGCATTGCCACCATAGTCAAACATAAACTCTTCAAAGACTACGTCAACACTCTCTTCAACGTTCGCCATTGGATGACCTTTTGGCAAAAGGTCTGTATCGTGTTTGCCACTCTTGAACTTGCCATTGCGTAAGACATACAGAAACGAATTGACGCGCCCCATTGCCCACTGTGCTGCACTTGTAACAGTCGGCCTAACTGAACTGGGGTTTGTTTTATAAGCGCCAATACCACGCCAATAAACCACTGCCAAACGAAACTTCGTCGTGGTCTTTGTCTTTGCTTGATTGACATCGTCATTGTGTTCTTTGGCTTTGTTTTCAAGCGCTGTTTGTGTCGCCTTTGGTAACTCTTCAAAAGCCTTTGTCATATTGCCTTTTTTTGCCAAGTCATCTTCTTTGGCAAGGTCAGTCGTCAAGTCTTCTGTTTCTTCTTCGCTGCTCTCTTCGTCTTCAACTGCATTGGGCTTGTCAACAAAGATGTCACCAATCGCATCATCTAATAAACGATCATCACGCACATCAACAACTAGATCATTGGTCTGTGCTAACAACTCTAAAACTTTGCTTGTGATATGAATACTCATAGTTATCCCCTGCCACAACTATAACACATTTTATTCTATTGGTTCATAGTCGGTTGGTTTCCCGGGTTCAACTGTTACAACAACATCACCACCAATGCCATCAACGTCGTCTATGACTGGGTCTTCAATGCTTTGCGCATCTCCCAACTGCTGCACTGCTGTTGGCATTCCTGCAACTTCCATCGTCGCAACATCACCACCCATGATCGGTAACAATCCCAACTCTTCTCTGATCTCGTTGCGCGTCATAATACCATTGCGAACATATATTTGATGTTTGGTTGCCAACTTTGCACCGTCTTCAGGTGACAACCGACTGTCACCATCAAAACGAAAACGGATTTGGCTTGCGATCTCTTCACCTAACAACAAAGGCAAGATACGTGTGTTGATCTTGCTTGCAACCAATTCCAACATCGGTGTCACTAAATGACTACTCGAAACATCCAACTGCGCATTCGCTGTCGATCGTGGCATTCCATCCGTCAAACCCATTTCAACAGGCATTACACCAAACGTGCGATAAACAGCCCGTCGCAAGTCATCAATCAACTGACGCATCTCAATGTCTTTTGGTGTTCTCTTTAACTCTAACCACTTAGCGCCTACCCCTTGTGGATCGGGTGTCGTCATCACTCGGATCTTATGATCTTGACCTTTCAACCGTTGCATATCTGCTTTTGCTTCTTCGGCTGCGCGACCACTGATACCTGCCAAAACCAAAATCCCGGGTGGTATCTCGTCTGCATCAAGGCTTAACATTGCATGTTGTGACCCACGCATAAGCGCTATCGTTTCATTCACCAAACATTCAAGCAAAGGATTACCAACCAAGTCGGCTGTGTTCGGAAACAAGTTAAAATACAACATCTGCTTGAGTTTAAACTTGATTATCGATCCTGCGCCACCACCACTTGATCCTGCATACTCTCCATCACTGAATATGTTTTGCTCATAGTGCAACAAGCGACCTTTGGCATTCACAACTGGCCCTACTGTTGAACCACGCAACGCAACCAACTCGCTGATCTCATTATTGCCATCATAAACAATTTCGATTGCGCCACGATCAAAAACCAATACGTCAGTCAAAAACTGTGTCATGATCTCTTGCCAAGTGTCACCGTTCTTGTTTGGCATTGCCAAAAATGATGTCGCTTGCTCACACACTTTGGCTAACTCGTGCCACTCTTCTTCTTGTGGTGATCGCTTTGGCTCGATGACCCAATCATACGTTGCAACTCGTCGAACAATACTATCAATCGCAGCCCTGACATCGCTACAACGTCTGTATATCTCCCACAACTGACCATCTGATAAAACTCTATTCGTTCGGTCGTATTCGCCACCATAAAGGCCTTCGCTGCCAGTATAAAGGTCTGTATAATAGTGTAACCCTTTACGCGCTCTTTGAACCGATCCCCAATTGCCACGTTTACCAACTTGCGTTTTCATATCTCTTAATTGCAATGGTCTGTTCGCTATCTTCATATATTCCCCTAAAAAAGCGCAAGTATAAAGTAACGCAAAATCTTTACCAACCACAATCGTATATCGACTTGTCCCAGTGGTTGCCCATGCCCCCCCCTTTGTCTTTTTCAAAATTGTCAAAGAAGATAAAGATCAATCAAGTCGCTATGATAAGCAGGTGATAAGCCATGAGCGCTAGGCCTTGCTTTTCAAGTATAACACACTAACAACCAACATTGCCAATAGATTATCCAAACGTGCCTTGTTGTTGTGACAAGTCGAATGCAATGCGATCATAAACATCTGCAAAGCGATAGTGATCGGGCGATCCGTTCTCAGTCCATATCACTCGACCTTTCTCTTGTTGCAATACACGAACTGGCGCTTTCATCTGTTGATCCCAACCCATCACAGTAAAAACATCGCTCGGATAAACATGCTCTTCATTCACTATCTCGTCAAAGGTTACATCAAGGATCTGTGTTCTATCCACTGTTACAATCCGATCTCTCCATTGTAAACTTCGACCATACTTTGCGTGTGATACCTTTGCATTCGGGTGAAAACGACACAACCACACTGCGCAATTCGTTTCTTGCAATGCCCAATCTCGTAACTCTTGACACTTACGCGTTTCAGGCATGCTATCAATCACCAAACAATCAACGGAATAATCGACAATCATCTGTTGCAACTCAGTAAAATGCTTGACTGCACCAACATACAAAGTCTTACGCAAAGCCCCAATGTATGTGCCACCGTCTTCGTCTAACAACTCTTTCTCTTCAACAACACTGATCTGAACATTCAACACCGATCCAACATCACAACCCATTGAGATAACTCGATCACGCAACTTGCTTGAACCACCATACAAAATCTCATCACCAAGCGCAACATTATGCAAGTGCTCATTCGTCAAACGCGCACCACTATATTCAAACCCTTGACCCAATACAGATGTGTAAAACGTTGACAGTCTGTTCAAGTCACCTTGCCCAAGCATCCATTCTTTATACAACTCTGTCAAACTATCTGACAACACATCAAGACGCGTCATTCTATAACTTTCACGCTCTCGACCAAAATACGAACCGACCCACTCACCTTTTTGACTCCGATCAAACGCTTGATGACATCGCAAACAAACAGGCCTGATCTCCCTTTTCATCGTGCGCCAATCAAAAGCACCTACCAACTGTGGCCCCTGCAAACCTTGATCGCGTGGCTGCCACTCTCCAGTTTCTTCGTCTTTTCGCACTATGTTTTCAAACCAATCCAATGTTTGCCAATGACCACACTTGCTGCATATCGTATGCCACAACCTTTGCGAACCTTCATCAAACAACTTGCATATACCCATGTTCGGTAACGTCGGATTACCCAAACGATACATCTTTGGATCTGTACTCGCACGTAAACGGTCTTTACCTTTGGCAAGGTTAGCAGGATCACACTGATCAAACTCGTCAACTATCAATGTGTCAGCACTAAACTCAACAAAATCAACGGGTGTATTCGACCCCAAAAACAACATCGAACCTGCACCAAACCTTTTCAACTTGTTATTTCCTGTGTCTTTTCCATTTGGCAAAAAAGCGCGATACCCTGCACTTTGCAACAAAATCCTGTTGATACGTTGCGCTACAAAACGATCTCGACCACCAAACGTTGGCAATACATATGCAACTATTCGACCTTTCCAACCTGCATGATGGAAACAAAGATTGATCATACATTCTGACAATCCCGTTTGTACTGCCTTACATATGTCTGCACCTTCTTCGGGTAAACTCTGATACAACGCAGGCAAACTCGGATAGTTTATAAAACTCATCGGTTGACCACGCGTATTGCGATGATGGCACAACACTTGCCCTAACATTGGCGCGACTGTCATCAACTCACTAACTGTTGCTTTGTACTGGTCTAGCATATCAATCCTTACACTCTTCTAAAAAATTACAGAAAATTATTTTCTGCTATCCTGTGGGGGGGGTATGTCTTCACTCAAAAACGGATCAGGTGGGGGGGTGGTGTCAAAGCATTCCTTTGGATCTGTTATCGACTTGAATGCAATTGATTGGGCTTGACTGATCCCTGCTTTGATAAGTGTGATGTGTTGCAATGCCTTGAGCATATCTTTGCGTAACTCGACAAGGTCATTGATTGCTTGATCGAACTTGTGCAACAAGGCCCATTGCTCAAGATGAAACACAACAGACTTGTCAACATCAATTTCAAGGGCCGTTATGGTGTCTTCAATGGTTAGATCGATCATTGCCCTGCTTACACTTGTATACGCTTGTTTAATGCGTTCAATGTCTTCTTGTTGCTGTGTCTTGTTGTTCATGATCTTGACCTTGCTCGTCTATTTTCATAACTGTTTGGGTTTGGAAGATGACCCCCCTTCTCTGCGTATTGCTTTGCAACGATCAAAGAATGGTGATCTGAAAAATGCTCATGTTTATCAGTGGTCAATACATATCTAAGATTGTGCGTTGGATTTGTGGCCTTGAATATGTGCCACGTTCGCAGGCCAATCGTTGCAATCCAACCGTTGTGCTTTGGCTTAACTTTGCCTATTGAAAACCCATTGACTTGACCCCTGATCCATTTTACTTTCATGCTCATCCTTGTGTTGTATTCATTGGCATTGTATAGGTCAATACAGGTCTTGTCAATGAAAGCACAGCGATCATTAAAGATCATGTTTCTCTACTTTTATTAACTATCTTTGACATTTTATTTGACATGTATAACAGAACGCATTACTATAATAATAGTCACAACGACTAAACAAACAACGGAGTAACATCATGACTAACAAACCAACAATCGTTGATTTCCTTAGAGAAATGACAGTAAACAACATCATTGCCAAAGACGATACGCTTGACGAAATGATAAGAGATATGAAAGTGTTCTTGGCTCGTGGTGGCTATGGCATAACGAACGATGACTTTGGTATCATCTTAGACCACATTGATATGTTGGCCTACGGGGCTGACAATCCTGCTTTGGTCGAACAGATTGCACAAGCACAAAACCTGTTTGAACAATGTCAACCTTTCGCCATTCGTAATGAAAAGCAAGAAAACGAACGCTAACAACAACAACAACAAGGGGCTGACTGGTTCGGCCCCACTATCCTAAGAGAACAACAATGACTGAATACATGACCAACATAAGACTACCAAACGGAAAGCGCAGCAGGATCGGGCGCTTGGGGCTATGCGTTACCATAGACAACGATCCACAATGCTTTGAGTTTGCAACGGAAGACCTTGAACGCGCTTTGGAACTGGTCAAGGCCAACGTCAAAGAGTTTAAGGCTGACAAAGATGGATACCGTATCGATCTGTTCTTTGCAGACGAACACGAAACCAACTGGATTGATCGCACACAATTGGGGATCGCTGAAACGTTCGTTATGAAAGACTTTATGAAACTCTCAGGCCTGAACTAACAGATCAAACGAAAGAAATAAGTGGTTTGCGCATTGCGTGGATCACTTTTTTTTTGTGGTGATCCTTTTGGGTTTGGTTCGGTTCGGTCGGTGGTGTAGTCGATCGGCCTATCGTTATCACAAACTTTTTTTCACTATCTTTCATAAAAGACTTGCATCCTATCCCGTTACGTATTATAATAATAGTATACAAAACAACAACCAAACAACGGAAACATCATGACTATCTTTCTTACAGACTTAGATTACGACCAGTACAACGAAGCGCACAACATCATCTTTGGAACTTGGGCACAGTACAAAGGTGAAATCTCAGACCTGACGAGCCACAACATGGAAGTTCACTTCCAATGCCAAGAAGAGTTTGAAAAGTGTCTAGTAGCATTATCAAACGAAGACATCCCCTTTGAATACTAAACGAACCACACATAACACCGGGGGTGAACAACCCCCACACTACTTAAACGGAGCAACAACATGACTTATAAACGAAAAAGAGATTGGCAAAAGCGCAAGGTGTATCGACTAGGTTGGGCATTGCCAAAAGGTGAACGATACGAAAGCATTGAACACGCACGACAAGACTTGCAAAGAATGTATGTTGAACTATCAACACTGTTTGAAATTGAAGACGTGCGCATATCAACCACACCCGAACTGTTGCGCCCTTCTAAGAAAAGAACAAGTACAAGTATCTATTCACCATCAAGGCACTGCATAATTTGCGCTGTTGATATGCTTTACCAACGCAAGTTAATACACGAACTATGCCACAGCCTTAACAAGATATGGATCGGTGGTCACAGACGAAATATAGGCGCGTCACATGGATATGAATACACAGCAAAGTATATCTTTGCGCTAGGCTTATACATGTTTGATGGCGACTTTGCCAAAGTGGAACAAGTGGCGATTGATCAAGGCTGCAAGTGGAATGTTAAACTGTTGGAACAACTCAAGACAAAGCACACGAAACGGGTGGCCTAGTCACGAAAACAAAAGCGATTGATTGCAAAGGATCACTTTTTTATTATGGCGATCCTTTTTAAACTATGTCGGCCCGTTCGACGTTGTTGATATGTTTGCGATCCTTTATTGAAACTTTATTTGATTATATTTCATAAAAGAGTTGCATAGTATAACGATACGGGATACAATCATTATATAAGAAACAAACAAACAACGGGGTACAACATGACACACTCAATCACAATCACAGTCAGTAAGAAAGTTTTCGGAACAGGCTGCCACAATCACGTTTGCACAATCGAACTTGCATCAGGTGACAACAAGACTTGGAAAGAGAACACACATAAAAGAATGGGCAACTGGGCAACTGCTTTCAAGACTGGTGTTTTCGAAACCCTTGAAAAAGGTCTATCCGTTCAAGAGTTTGTAGATAATGCTAGTTTTTGCAAGCAAAAAAATCACTATCGTTTCAACATTGTAGCAAACCAATAAGGGGGCATCATGTCTTTATCTTCTTCTTCTCTCTCTTCTCTCTCTTCTCTTAACATTCTTCTAAATGACGCTGTGCAGGGTTGTAGCAAGCCTTTCGCTGTTCGTATGGTTCGTAACTCTTTG
>PDMW01017825.1_pt1 | contig 17157 bp, 20 predicted proteins | sample 1515511 | NCBI WGS metagenome assembly PDMW01 (sample SAMN07343023, study PRJNA328102) | Marine metagenome, whole genome shotgun sequencing project. | biome: marine; feature: bay; material: water; isolation source: viruses from water sample < 0.22 micron filtered, nuclease treated, low... ... | reverse complement strand
CAGTACCCCACGTTGTCGCGCCACTTGCTACACTAGCTACGTTGGCAGTCATATAGTCGTTGGTGTCGTTTTGATAGACTACAACGTACCTGTCATTGGTGCTGTCGTAGGCTAAACCTGAAAAATTGCTAACTCCAGACGAGCCGTCAAATCGCACCGCAGTACCGCCTGTGGCTGTAAAAGAATTAGCCCCGCCTCCTGCCGACATTTGCATTGCGCCACCGTAACCCGGAACTCCTGAGGCACTTTTTTTCCATACAGCAAATAATTCGCCCGTTGTCGAATTAATAGTTAGAGCTATCTCGCTTCCGCCATTATTGGCATTTCCCAAAAGACTATTAATATTGTCGCTCGCTGCTGCGTCATTTGTAATGGTGTTACCGCTAACAGTGAATCGGAACATAAATGCATAGTTAGAAGACTTACCTGCAATTACCGCGCAGGCTTGTACCACTGGGTTATAAACTAAGCTGACCGGGGATATGTAGGTGTAGGATGAATTAAGTACCACTTCTGTTCCGTAGGTTATGGTTGTCCCTGAAACGGTTAACGCACGGCTACGCATATAAGCCCCAATATCGTCCGTCCACACAATAACAAAGCTTCCATTGCCGACATAGGCCGCTGATATTATTCCTACCGAAGCACTTTTAAACAGTAATTGGGTTCCGAGCGTTGTAGTACCATCTGCTGCAATCGTAGCAATTCTGGCATATCCGTATTGCGAGTCGGCCATGTTTCCATAAGCTAGTAAGGTTTTATTATTGTCTGGGTCATGCGCTACAGCGTAGCCTCCTTGGACGGAGGAAGACCCATTAGTCGCAACCTCGTTAGTAAACGCATCAGATACCGCAGTTCCTGTAGCGGGACTTACTGTACCATCAGTTTTCAACGCAACAGCCTGACCAGAACTCAGAGTCCCAGACGCTACAAAGTTAACAGCATTTTGTCCACCGCCTGTCGGCAGCAGTTCCGACAAGTTACTCATTTATACGCTCCAACCAATAGTGCCGTTGATGTAGGACATAGTGATTTCTGCAAAGTTTTTATCAAACACCAGATCAGTAGCAGAGCTTGCGATGTTAGAGCCGTTACGCGCTACGGTAAAAGTAGTAGTAGCCGCTGCGCCTGTGCCGTCTTTAATAGTTACCGTGTCACCTGCGCTTGGTGAGGCAGGTAGAGTGATGGTAATACTTCCGGCTGTAGCGGTAACAAACTCGCCTACTACTGCTGTGTAGCTTGTGCCTTTAAGGATTGGTAGGGCATTAGCTGAAAGACTTGCTCTAGCCGTAGCTGCCGTAGTCCCGTTAGTTCCGCCGTTAGCGACAGGAAGTGTGCCTGTAACTCCAGTCGTTAAAGGAAGCCCTGTTGTATTGGTCAGTGCACCCGAAGCAGGTGTGCCAAGAGCCGGGGTGACAAGTGTAGGGCTAGTATTTAAAACCGTAGCGCCTGTACCCGTAGAAGTTGTAACTCCTGTACCGCCGTTAGCGACAGGGAGAGTGCCTGTAACTTGGGTTGTAAGGTTTACGTCAGACAAAGACCCGCCAAGAGTCAGATTGCCAGAGCTTGTTACAGTGCCGGATAAAGTAAGACCTTGAACAGTTCCCGTGCCGCCTACGCTTGTTACCGTACCTGCACCGGCTTCTGTTGGGTTAGCGTTAAATACCGCAGCGCCTGCGCCCGCACCGTCCGTGACGATCATGACTTTAGAGCCGTTAGCGACGTTAACCGTAGCGCCCGAGCCTTGCTTGATCGTGATGATCTGACTGCCTGTGGTGGCGTTCTCAATAATCCACGTCTTGGATACTGTGTTTGGTCCAAGAGTAATCACGCGAGTAGCAGTTAGCGATACCCCCGAAGTAAACTTGAGGTACAGCGAGCGCGTGGCATCTGCTGTCGCATCTGGCATGGTAAAGGTTTCATCGGCATCTGCTGCCATCGCCTTTGTGCCGTAGCTAAAACCGTCCGTGACAAGCTCAAGGTTAGTGTTAGTACTGGTGCCCCAAGTGCCACTTTCATCGCCCGTGGCGATTTCTTTAAGTCGTAAATTGTTTAAATAGGTAGCCATTAGGGCCTCCAGTGACTAGTTTAATGTGCTGCCACCGGCAGCAGGGATTGTGGTCGCGTAAATTGTTGTATTCTGACGCAAATTTAGTGTCTCACCGCAGTCAGCACAAGTATCGGCAGTTAGCTCCGCTTCGTCAAGATCGTAACCACATTTACCGCATACCACTTCAATTTCGTGTTTCGGGTCTATTGCGTCGTCTAATGTTACCGCTTCATTTACTGTTTTCATGCTGCTATTTCCTTCCAATTCGGTGTTTGGCTAACGGGAACGTTTGTCCATGCAGTGCCGGGGTTAGGGACTATCTGGCTCCAGACTAATACCGTTCCTACTTCACCCGTGGCCTGCACGCCAATGGCGTTAACTACGGCAGAGCCTGTTTCTTCGGTCTCGCCTAACGCTGTGGTGCCTTCAACGCCTGTAACGCTAACGTTCTGTTGGAGCAGAACCGTAATAGTGCCAAGTGTAGCCGTGGCTTGTAGGCCGCTCGCATTGAGGGAGGAATCCCCGACTATTGATACGTTGCCCGCTGTAGCGGTTGCGGCTACGCCTGTAAGACTAACAATTACGCTGCCTTGGACGTTTGCACTGCCTAAAGCCGTTGTGCCTGCAACCCCAGTAACAGAGAAGATCGCATCTCCGACTACAGTTGCTGTGCCTATTTCACCAGTAGCTGCATTGCCGAGAGCATTTATCCCTCCATCGGCGTTGACGGCGATATTTCCAAGAGTGGCTGTAGCTTCAACCCCCGTGGGGAATACACCAACACCCTCGCCTACAGTGACCGAGCCTACTGCGCCTGTGGCTGCAACCCCTAAAGATTGGCCCCAGTTACCTTGGCCCCAGACTCCGCGACCCCAACCGCCCAAATCGACGGTAATGTCCCAACGAGTGTAACCAACTTCACCTGTAGCGCTAAGGCCTGTAACAACAACGCTTTGGCTAATTACAGCTTCAGCAGTGCCTAGAGCGGTCGTTCCTACTGCGCCAGTAATGTTAACTACTGCATCAGCGGCTACCGTTACCGAACCCACGGCCCCTGTAGCAAAAGGAGCGACTGGGCTTTCGTCCCATGCTCCCGTGCCCCAAGTGCTGTAGCCCCATCCGGTTATGGGGACAATAACGTCAGCCATCTAAGTACCTTAAGCGATACGAATGATCGCGTTGCTCGCATCAGCAGCAGGGAAGACAATAGTAAAGTCGCCCGCAGTTGAGGTCTTATCCGAACCAAAATCTAATACCGCTACCGCAGGGTTAGTGCCACCGTTCGCCAAGTAGATCAAAGCGCCACGAGCAGTAATAGTTGCAGTAGAGAAAGTCAGATCGGCAAAGTCCAAGAACGCCGTAGTGCCGGTCGAAGCAGGGTTTGCTGAGATAGTCAGCGTGCCGCCGCCCGCACTGTAGCCTGTGCCTGAGACTTCGTTAGTGGCGGAATACGCAGTAGTAGCTGCGCCTAGCGTAGCTGAAGACGTGTACAGAGCCAGTTTAAAGACCTGTGACGTGCCACTGCTGAAGTCAAAGTCTCCACCAAGGATTTGAACTTTGAACGATGTAGCCATAGCTTGTGAAATAGCCATTTGTGTTTCCTCTTAAAATATTATGGGCCGGGTGATTCCGATTTAATTGGCAACCTAATCATGCCATCTCTAAATTCATCACGACGGCGGCGACCTTGCTGCTCGATGCCGAGACCTTGTATTGCCTGCTTATAGCTGTCTTCAAAATATTTCAGCATTTCGAGCGGACCTTTGGTGTAACTGTATGCCTGAATAAGGCACGCATATAAAAGCGCTTCGGGGGCGTCAGTGCTCACCCACGTTGTCGTATTTGTAGACGACAACTGTTGCGGCTTATATATGTATCCTAACTGAACTTCGTAATTAGCGTCGGGTGTCGGCGCAATATAGAACGTGTTCTGGTTCCATACAGAATAGTATTTGGGTGTTCCCGTTACCGTAGAATCAGGCCAGTACTCCTTCATGAAGGACGTGTCCCTGAACTCTAAAAAAGTCTGGTCCCCATTCAATGTTGCCATGATGTAACGGTGGGTAAGGATGTCGCTAGGCGCCACTAGGAAACGATTGCCTGCGGTCATGTTGGCAGTGGCTTCTAGCTTAAACACATCCAAGTCAATATCACGGAGGATTCTGTTTTCGGCCATCGTAATAAACGTGTCTATAACCGAATTAGGAAAGACGTTTGAGTCAACCTCGGTGTAATTACGAATGTTTGTTACTAACTCATCATAGGTCATGTAATTACCACCGTAACTGTTCCAAGTGTACCTACGCCTTCAACTGCAATCGCAGCGGGGGCAGGCTGCATCGAACTCGGCACTGTCTCAAAAGGCGTATCGCCACCCGCGTTATTTACAAACACGCTCAGCGGCTCTGTTCTGTCTGGACGCGGATTCTCAAGAGCAATCGCATCGCCTCTATGGTTTAACGGGGTCAACTGAGGCTCTTTTGGCTCATAGTCCTCAGGGCACACCATAAACCCCTTCCAATTTTTCCTCAGGGTCTGATAAGGATAACGCTGCCCGCAATAATCGCAGAGACCATACGAAAACTTACCTGAAGCCTGAGACATCTCTAAGACCCTACGTCAGGCAATATACGAGTACTGGCCGTATCTCTATCTTCCTGTGCCGCTCGAGTAAAATCTTGCTCGTACATTTGCTGCAAGGCGGCGGTCCTATCTGGGGAATATTTTAAAGACAGCATGTAGGCGAGGCCTGAAGCTAAACAAGGGAGAAACCTGAAATTTACATCCGATGTATTGGTGTAAGTTCCGGCATCGTCCATGCGGCGTATGCGGTAATAAACCAACGTATACGCCTTGTCCGCAGCAGGATACAAGTACGCCTTGGGCACACTTGTGCGCTCGATGTATATCTGAGAAGGCCTTGCCTGCGTAAGCTTATTTGGCACGTTAAGGTATTCCTCTCGGCCAATACGCTCTATGCTTATGTCTTGCTGCTGACCATTAGTGGTTTGACGAATAACCGCAGTCAACACGTTTACCGTGTCCGTGGGCAGGTCAACCACAGAATCCCCTTGAACCAGTGCTTTAGTAGCTTGCTCAATGGTCCAAAGGTTTAAGCCTCTGTTTGCCCAGTCCAAAAACAACAAATTCAAGGACCGACGAGCCGAGTTTAGCTGATAGCCTGCAGTCATCTGCATGCCACAACGCTCGAACGCCTCTTCTACGAGGTCGTCAATCGATAAATTAAAGTCTGTTGTTCCTGAAGTAGCCATTACTTATACATCATCCCGCCGCCCATTTTCTTTTTGACACCACGGCCCATAAGAACGTCGGCTTTAGTCACTTTGCCGTCTTTGTTCATGTCAGGGAAGCCCTTCTTTTTGACATCTCCGCCCTTGTTCATCATGACGGGGTCACCCACCTTACGGCTAGGCTTAGATTGAACCTTATTTCTAGGACCTGTTCCTACGCATCCTCCGCCTCTGGTAGCGGCACCCATTCCACGTCCGGCCATGTTACTTACCTCGTTTGGTTTTACGGCCCTTATGAGCCGAATTTTTCATAATCGTGCCATCAGGCATGCGGTGTAAGCCCTTCTTGACTATTCCACCTGCTTTTTTGGCTACGGGTTTGGCAGTCTTAGCGGCCTGCTTAAATGCGCCTGCAGTAGGTGCACCTTTACTGCCAACCTTTCGCATTTTTTCCCCAGACCCTGCGGCTATACGCGCCTTTTTGGCCGCGATATTCGCATATAAACCTTTTTTAGCTACCATTTTTTACAGCTCCAGTATCGTGCCGAAAATTTATCTTTTGCAGTGTCGCAGTTGTGGCGCGCTCTAAAACTAGCTCGCCGCTCTGGTATAGATTTTTTGATCGTCATATTCGGATCGCCAAACCTAACCAGTTTTACGTCGTCGCCTTTCTTGGCTAAGACAGCAAACTTCTTGCTGCCTCCTGAGGTTCTTTTAGGCTTGTTGTAACCTGAAAAAGTCTCGCCTCGATAAGCTACACGCCCAGAGGGCGTGCGTTTAACCGACTTCGTGGAAGCCATTAGGCGGCCACTCCACCTGCATATACCAAGGTCACACTGGTTATCTGGACATCGGCAGCGTCAATAAATGCACCTGCATTAAACAAAGCTCCGCCGTCTGGGATATCTATCTCATACTGTCCGGCTGCTGCAGGGGTATGAATAGTAATCAAAGAGGTGGCCGTGTCCGCAGCACCGTTTCTAATTTCAAAAGAAGAAGCAGTGGCTGTACAAGTGTAGTAAATGCCGTACAGGCGAGTTCTTCCCGAGATTGCTGCTGCGCTAACGGCTGCTGCACCCACAGGTATTTTGGTAACTAGCTCAATGTTACTTGCGCTCATAAGTTACTCCTATTAAGTGAGAAACTTAGGCTGAGACAGCTAGAGTTCCACCGTTATTCCAGATAGCGCCGGTTACACCGGGGTCACTAGTAGGGATAATGATGACGTTAGCAGCGCCAGAAAGGGTAGCGTTGCCCGCAGCCGTAATAGTGGTCACAGCAACTGATGTGCCGGTTACATTGCCTATTACATTGCCTATTACAGCGCCGACAAAACCATTGGTCGAGGTGACCGGACCTGAAAAAGTTGTTGAACTCATTGGGAAATCCTCACATGCGAGTTATGGGGCTTATCTGTCTGCATGTCGTCAGTCCGGAAACTGTCAGATAGGCCGGTTTGATTCCGGATTTATAACAGTATATACCAGTTGTTTCCTTGTTGCACAAATAAAAAAGGCCCGTCTGTAAGGACGGGCAAACTTCTCAAGGGATACTGCAATTTAAATCTAACACTAAATTCGAGACAAAAGAAAGGGGGCCGAAGCCCCCTTTCTAGTTCCTACCACTCCGTTATGGAGTGCCCGGCGATCCGAAGATGCCACGTGGGTCGCTGAAGCCAAAGCTGTAGCGCTCACGAGCCTTGTAACGAACATTGCCGGTGTCGAAGTCGCCTTCAAAACCAGTTTTGATCCCTACACGGTTAAACATCTTCATGCCGTTAGGCGCGTCAGTCATGATAAAGAACGCATCAGGGTCTGTGAGGTAATGGTTTACCTTGTAGCCCTGTGGAACCATACCCATGTTACGCACGGCGTTGATGTCGTTATCAGCAGTGCCGACACGAAGAGTAGACTTCATGATGCGGTCTGCTGTGAACTGAAGCTCCTTAGGGATAATCAGCTTAGTACCTTGAACAGCAATCTTCAGGCCGCGCTCGTCAGTGAACGCTGCGATGTCGATAAGAGCCTGCTCAAGAGAAGCCTCGCTAAGGTCTGCCGCAACAGCCAACTCGTTTGCAAGATCAGGTCCACCTAAAGTGGGGTGATCTGTCGCACAGAGAGGCTTGCCGTCACCGCCAATAGAGGTAGTGAAAGCGTTGTTGAGGATAGAAGCAGCTTTAATCTGCTTTGTTGTCGCCATTGAACGAGCGAGCGCCTTTGTGTAACGAGCCGATAGTCGGTCGTACAGGTTGTCTTCCACTGCCTCTTCAGTCAGTGAGAAGGCCAAAGCCACTGTTTCGTGAGTGTAGCGAGCAGTGTAAACCTCTTGGGCTTGATCGAATGCAACACCCGAACCCTCTGATTTAACTGGCGCTTCGCCAAACCCGGATAACATTACCTCCTCTTCAAAGGCTCGGTCCGAAGACTCTGTCTCGTAGATTTCAGTATGCTCGTTGTCGTAAGAACTATATTCGAGGCCAAACAAAGCGTTTAGACCCGGCTCTAGCTCTTTTACTAGTTGTGAACGTGATATAGCCATGACCTAAGTCTCCTATTGACCTGCAACACCGGCAGAACCGTAAAGGTGCTCGTTAATTTTAACTACAACCACCGCGTTGGCACCGGCTGCGTTGTTCGGCACGTCCCAAAGACCAATGATCTTAAGGTTAAGTGCTGCAGTAGTAGCAATGCTTGATGTATCCAACTCGTTCGCTGAAACACCTGTTGTAGTGCTGCCCGTTCCAATAACGATGTCAGCGTTCAAACCGTAGTTTGTAACGGCTGAAGTACCATCATTTTGGATAAGGAACATCTGGCTAGGATCATCAAGTACGTCTGCGGTGATCTTACCCTGAGTGATGTTCACTGAACCGGGATAGTAGTTTGAGAACGTGGGTTTGCCAGTGGTTGGGTCTGTGTAGAAACAACCATTGAACACGCCGACCGCCGCTGTGTGAGCCGAAGGGTTGAATTGGAGAATGTAACCATCTTTCAATGTGACTAGGTCACCTTGGAAAATAGCTCCTGCTTGGTTGTCCGCAATTTCGTAACCGTACTGCTTCTGGCTACCAGTGCCAGAAAGGTTACCAAGCGGACGTAAGCCAAAGGCTTTGTCTGCATTTGCCATGATAAATGTCCTCTAGAATTTAGATTACTCGGAACCCGATCTTGGGCCACCGAGGCTTACTTTGGACTGTCTTTCCGGCGAGTTGATCTTCATTGACGAGTGTGCATTCGTCTTCAACATGTCGTTATCGACTGCCCTTATCTGATCATGGGTCCGTGAAGAATAAAACTGTCGGCGCTCTTCGGCTGTTTCATCGGGTATTCTAGCTAACAACAATCCGCCCACAGAGATTACCCCTGCATGCTTGCCGTCATCTTGAACACCTGAGTCAAAGTCAGGGTGCTCGTCCGCTCTAACCAGTTCATACCCCTCTCGGAGTTTTCCTGCGATGTTAGTACGGTCGTCTACCCCGCCTGATTCAGCCCTGATCCAACGGTGCTTGTAGCCCGCAGGCGCAGGAGGCGCGTCTAATCGTGAAGGAGGTGCCCAAGGTTTGCGGCGCGTAGTGGTCTCACGGGTATCCGAATCACGAACACTACGATTAAGTTTTGGCACGCTATTCTCAGTCATTTAAATTACTCCTTAACGTATTTGGCATATTCTTCAAGTGGGACCCCAAGTTTTTTTGCTATCGCAACCTGACTGGGACTCAACCTTACAGAGCGGCGTGCTGAGTTGTTTACTCCCGAAGATCGGGTTGCAGGAGCCACCGTTTGCACGGGCCGGTTTTTCCTGTTGTTTTGTTGCGTAGAATTCGAGTCATACTCGCTAGGAAATATTTGGCTCATCCTACGATCAATCTCACTATAGTACTCGTCGGAGCTTGGGTCAAACCCTTCTTTTTGGATTAAATCCATGTGAATGCCCCTAACTGTATGGGTCATTACCGTATTTTGACCAAACCAAACGTTCTTTTCCGCCCATTCTTCAGCCAGTACGTCCGGCTCTGCCGTTCTAGGCCTAAGTATTTCAGGCTGTTCTATTTGTCTGGGGTTTTGTGCCTGCCGTCTACGGTTATCCGTCGTGTAGTTAACCCGTTGCTGCTCCATAACCATTGTCGTTAAGCGTTGTTGCGCTTCCGTTTCAGTGTCTATGTCGCCTTCCTCACGAGCTTTTTTTATTACGTGCTTAAGGGCCATTAACTGAGTGCCCACACGATTTTGAATTTCTTCTAATCGTTGTGTGTCTGTCTGCTGATAAACCTGCTCTAGTTTTTGGTTCTGTTGCTGCACGTTTTTAGCGAACTCAAGGGCAGCTTCTTCTCGGCGCTGCGTCTCTCTCAAGCGAGCAGTAAGCTTATCTATTCGCTTTTTAACTTTCCCTGAATACTCTTCTAGCTCATTTTCAGCAGGGCCTCCTTTTTCTTTCTGTACAAGAGGAGATTCTTCCTCCGATAATTTGGCGTCGGAGCCGTCCTCGTTCATCTCAACGGTGGCCTCCTGCTCATCTTCGCCAACATTAAAGTCTAACTCTTCTGTCATTGATTCACTCATAAAAAGCCTCCTTACATATGTAGAATGTCTTCAGGGTCGTTTACTAACCCTAAGATTTCATCGTCGTTTAACAAACGAATCTCGCCACCATCTATCTGAATCCGAGACCCTGCGTATCGACCAAATATTACCCAGTCCCCTGCTTTACACCACGGGCCGTAGGGGAATTTAGACTCGTCAGCATAAGATAGGTCCCCTACCTTCAACACGTACCCGACATTCGTCGCAAGTTGTGTTCGTTGACGGGTCTCATCCGCAAGCACAATTCCACCTTTAGTAGTTTTAGCGCCACGATAAGGCAGGATAGCTAGTCGCCATCCAGTAGGTTGCGGAATAAGGTCTAAAACAGAGTCGGAAAGGCCATGTTCAGCGACTTTCCCTTCTTCGGTGTACGCATCGTCAAGAGTCAGCTTAGTGCTTTCGGCTTCTTTGTCTTTAGCCTCAGCTTTCCACTTTTCCTCTAAGGGCGTAAGTTTCATTTCAGGTTCCATATAGGTCTCTCTGGTAGGTTAAAATTCTTCTGAATGTTTATCCAATTTGTCTCGGATAATCTGATCCACAAGCTTTATGCCTTCCAGACGGCCCATAAGGAAGCGGTAGCGTTCCATGTCGGAAATAGTGCCATTAAGCACTAATGCCTCGGAGTCTTCCTGTAACTTCCTAACTTCTTTCAATACGCTTTCAGCGAATTCAAGCATGGTCGTTTTTCCATGAGAGCAGACAGTTTAAAGCCACCGTCTGGGGGCATACTTAGTAAATCTTTACTGGGCGGTTCCCGTCACGTTTTTTAACGGTCCTTACTGCCCCACCGGACTTCATCTTGTTAGATTTACCGGCTTTATTTAGCGCAATAGCCACAGCTTGTTTTTGAGCTGCAGTTTTGCTCTTAGGTTTACTTGCGCCTATTTTACCCTTTTTTTCGTAAGTTCCAACTAGTTCACCTATGTTTTTACTAATTGTTTTACTACTAGAGCCTTTTTTTAAGGGCATTACCTGCCTCCTTGCTTAGGGGCATTGATTCTTTCCCTAGCAACATTCGCCCTTTCTTGAGCTATCTTCTGCTGAGAATCTATTCGGGCTTGGTTGGCTTCAGCGTTTTGGATAATTCTAGCCTGATCAAGCTTAACCCCTTCTTGCTTGAGCGCTATGTCGGCTTGGTCTTTAGCCGCTCGTTGCTCTAGCTCCTTAGCTTTCAACGCTACTACTGGGTCTTCGCCTGTTCCTTCGCCTGAAAGCTCAGTTTGCATAGCCTTCATTTCCATCATGCCTTCGGCAACCTTGATCGAAACCGTTGCCTCACGCTGAAGGTCGGAAATCATCTTATCAGGGTCCGCACCGTACTCTGTAAACAGGTCTGCTTCCGCACTTTCCTCTGCTTTTAAGCGAATGTGCTCCAAGATATGCTTTTGAAGTGCCGAGGAGCCTATGGGATTGGACTGCATGAGGGGCGACATGCCCATCATCAAGTGGGCCGCGATATGTGCGTCGTGCTGCTGTCCTGCAAAAGCTTTTAGCGTCTTACTGTCCGCTGCGTCAGCGTTCTCGCTTGCAGGGTCCTTAGGCAGTTGGTTGGTTTCCATCTTCAGGATGCCGTCAATGTCTCGGACGTTCATTGCCTGATAGACGCGATGGTAAGCCTCGTACATGTTGTGCATTTGTGGCGCACTTTGGGCTAATTGCAACTGAGCCTGCGCTAAGGTAATTCGTTGAGCCGCAGAGAATACATTTGGGTCTGCTATGGGCAATATAGCGACCATATGGGTAAAATCTTCTCTTTTTACACATCTAGACGCTCCGGGGACGTCATATGGGTATTCATCGGGTAAAAATTGCCCAAATCCCTCCGCTAACATCTCGAATTCCTGCGTCTGAGCGTAGTAAAGGCGCTTGTGTATGGCAGAGGTGACGATAGAACCGCGTTCCAACAGCGCGAGCGTAGTGCCTACAGCGGCCTGTTGGTTAGCATCGCCAACTTGCATGTCTGCAGTGCTTGCAAGGCGCTTTCCGGCGTCTACGGTGAAACCTAGAAGCGTAAATAGCGTCTGGCTTGGCTCTTTGTAGGGCAGAGGCAGCAGTGAACCACTTAACTCGGCGCCACCGGCGTCAATATCCCGCCATTCGCCCGGCTGAATAGGGTTATCATCGTCAGCAATCCGTGCACCCTTCGCTTTAAAGCCCGCAGGGAGGTTGGATAGCGTGCCTGCGTCAAGAAGTTGACGCAAAGCGGCTGTTGCCGTCTTACTTAGGCCGCCAATGAGGTGAACAAAGCCCAAACCGTAGGCGCCGGGGCCTTCAATCAGCACATAATGCACGAAATACTCACGACGACGCTTTAGTTCATCATCTTCTAACCAGTTTCTGCGTACTCCGACCACTTGTCCGCTGTTCTCGTCAATCGTAACAACGTAAGGCAGCTTAATTCCTGTCTCGTTGTTCTTGTCGTCAAGGTCTTCAAAGCCGAAAAGGTCCAAATCAACTTGGAACTCGAGCAAAAAGATTTCTTCAGGCTCGCCGCTTGAGCTTAAACCCGTAACTCGGTCTATTGCGTACCTAATCTGATCTCCGCCAACAGGGTCATTCTCTGGATCGACTACTGAGTCTAGGTATTCACCTGCAACAACGCGCTTTCTGAACTCATTTGAGTCCATAGATATACGGTGGGTAATTCTTGGGCACTGAGAGATGACACTCGACCCGTTGTAAGGAATATAGAGGTCGTCAGGAAGAACCAGACGACTAACCATACGACCCAATTGTTCATCATAATAGACCTTCTTGAATGCGGAGCCGCCGTATCCAACGTAAAATAGTAATTGATCGAACTCCGGCGTGTATTCTTTCATCACCGACGTGATTTGGTAGTTCATAAAGTCCTGCACGCGCGAAGCCTGTTGGACCTTATCAATGGTTTCTTTGCCTAGAGTCTCCGTGCGGACAGGGCCGCCTGCGGGCATAAGCTCTTTAAACGCCTGCGACTGGAACTGGATTACCGCTTCAGTCAGCATTGGGTGTACAGCACCTGCAGCTCCACGGAACGGTCGCGTGCGGTCTTCAATCTTAAGACCTAGCAAGTCCATTCCCTTGGCGTACATCTGCTCCCAGTCCTGCCTAGAGGCTTTGTCTGCATCAAACAAAGCAAGTAGGTCCGAGGAGATGTCACTCAGCTCGGTTTCGTCAATGACCTCGGCAAGGTTACTGTAGAACTCAACGTCGTCTTCCTCGTTAACTTCAATAACGGCGCTACCGTCACCCTCAAGGATGATTTCAATATCAGGCTCTTCTTCACCCATCATTTCAATGATGTCAGTTACTGGGGCCAGATTAACGACTTTATCTACATGCATGACTTTGTCCTATTTGTATGTTCGGTTGTCATTGTACACGCGCTCTACTGATCCGCCCCTTGATTTTTTTACGGGAGCTATTTCTTCGGTGCGGGCTTCTTGTACGACCCCGTCAGGTACATCTGTTGGAAGCTTTGTCCCGACTTCTGTGCCGCTATTTGGTTGCGTATTATCTGAGCCACGGGAGATTCCTCTCCTCCCGTTGCCACTGCTCTCTTCAACTGTTCTGCTAAGTTGCTCATCATAGTCATCCCTAAAATAAACTTCAGTATCATAGTACGTTATTCTTGCATCAGACACATTTCCGTCAGCAAGTGTATCCTTAAGCACGCTCTGAAACAAGTCTTCTGCTTTATTGTAGCTTTCTGTAGGATTTTGTGGGTCAAAGGCGTCGTCAAACTCAGGCACATATTGGAACCTTAGGCCTGTTAGGCCTGCTGTTTCAGGGTCGCCTGATCTAGTTTGGCGGTTAATGCGGTCGTTGAATCGCATGTCCGTTACATAGGTAAACCCGTCTACACCTTTCTCACGTAGCCTTTCCGTAACCTTAGCCATTTGCTCTGGGGTTATGGTCTCTCTAAAGTATATTTCAACGCCGGGCCTTGCATTCGGCGTGGTATCAGGAACCACACGAGACAAGAATACTGCATCTTGGTCGTAAGCCTTACCCTGCTCAATCAATCGAGTCCTTAACGGCTGCATGTCAAAGTTGTCTCTAACAATGAACTCCGCATTCAACGCCCTTTCCGTGTCGCCCATAAAGGAGCCGTAAGTATTGGCTAGGTTATAGGTCAATACCGAGGGGTCGTCTCTTACGACATCGTCAAACTCCGCTGCCAGTTCGGCCTGAGCATAGCCACTCATAGGCTGATTGGGCCTTTCGCCCGCTACACCTAACTGAATTCTAGATAAAGGTGCTGCCAATGACGCTAATTCGTCCTGAGCTGCGCGTCTTGTTCCCTCAAACGCAGTTCTTGCGTCCATTACACGAAGGTCATACGCCGAATCCGTCTCGTTTTTACGCTGCTTGGGCTGCTTAAAGCCTGCATTAACCTCACGGCGCAATTCAGCCACACGTTCAGGCGACTGAGAACCGGCAAGCGACATCTCATACTCTAGCGAGCCGCCTTCACCGCTCTTAGTGGTCCACCCGTTCTTGGCCCAACGCTCTTTTTCCATAAACCATGCGATAGCTTGCAGGTCATCTGGACCCAAAGCGCCAAGGTCTGGGTTTACGCGCTGAACAGAACCGGATTGGTTTACTCGGTTTGCCGCATCACGGAAAACTTCCTGCCCAAATCCAAATTCTCCACCCACTTTAGGCTCGAACAAGGTAGAACCTACTCGGTGCGTCCCTGTTACGCCCTGTTCTGCGGCAGGGGGAATGCGATCTTGACCTGATAGCCTGCGGAGCATACGCGCTGCCCACACATCTACAGTGGCTTCATTGGTCAAACCAATCAAATTACCCGTAAAGTTAGGTGTTTTAGGTGCGGCACCTGCTTTCACTGTGCGGAACATGTCTAGCAACGCGCCCATTGAAGACGGACTGTTGGTGTTAAACAATGCGCCTGAATCTTTAGTGATTAACGGGAACTCGCCCGCTTTGTGCATAGCAGTTAGCGTTTTACCGTCTACCCGCTCTCCGGCATCAACACGCTTCTGATAAGCAGCAAGCTCAGCGTCATAATCACCACGGCTATACTTGCGAAGTATTTCTACCGCGTTATTGAAGTTCTGTTCGACGTTGGTCTGTGCGCTTGTTGTGCCAAGGATGTCAGCAAAAGCATCACCTATCCCGCCAAATTCCGAACGTAACTGATTTCGCATGCCGCGATACCAGTTAGCCTGAGACAGAATGTCTAGAGCGGCTTGATCTCCGGCCTCGGCACGCTGAACAATGGTTTCTACTTCATTAACAATTCCATCAGATAGCTGTTGTTGCCACTGTTGTGGCTCCATTCCTTCAGGTGGATTTTGGAAACCGTAAGGAATCTTCTTGGTTTTTATTTTGGCCGTGTTGCCTTTGAACTCCGCGCCTAATATTGTAACCGGCGCCCATCCTTGATCCGGCCCATAGTTGGTTTTAAATGCTTCCCCCACGGACCTAGCAAGTTCCCTTTTCTTAGGGCTGCGTCCCGCGCTTTTATTTAACGCAGCTTTTTCTGTCTTATCTAAATTTTCAAGTGGCAGAGGAATAGCATCCACGTCGTCCAACATCTTGCTTGATTCGCTTTGATCCGAGATTCCTAGAACCGTGCCCTCCGGCTCGCCCTCTGGGAGAGGTCCGTCGTCAATAGGAGGCTCGTCGCCCGTAATTCGGCGCACGTTACGACCGTCTAACGAATCCAGAATGCCTCTAGCCGACATGTCGCCAGATACCGCGCCCGCAAGCTGCGCGGCTATAGAATCAGGGAACTGGGTCGCAGCTACTTGAGCGCCTGTCTCTCCTGCAAGATACGCGCTTGTCTCCCTGCCTGCGCTAGGGAGTGCAGATAAAAGGTTTTTTGCCCTTGCAAAGGGGGCTATTTGAGTAGCCATGTAGATAGGGTTTAACGGGCTTACCTTATCCGCGCCAACGCTTGCCTTGATGTTTTCACCGACAGGGATAAACGGCTTAGTCTCAATGCCTATTTTATTCGCGGCAGCCTTTGTACCCATCTGGGCTAAATCACCAAGGCCCACGGTCATGTCCGTTACACCTGCAATTACGGGCTGCGTGACAGAGGACATAGCGCGATTAAGGTTGTCGAGCATGCTGCGGCTTTCGGTCTGTACTTGATCCGTGGGCCGTGGTGCTTGGGCAGCGGCCTGATCCATCGCCATTAACTGTGCAGTAAGCTCTTCAGCCGTCATCGAGTTCGCAGGACCACCGTCCGCGAACCCTCTAGGCTTTTTTACGTAGCCTCCTCCCGCAAATGGCCTGCCTTCAGCGTCTACCTCCGTATCGAATGTTTGATTGCTATTTCCAAGACCGCTGTAGGCGTTAAAGTTATCAAAGCCCGTGAAGTCATCTAAATTCACCGCGTTAACCGTGTAAGGGTCCGCCGCTGCTAGGGCGTCGCCGGTTGTGGTCGTGGTCGCGCCTGTTGAAGTTTGGCTCGCGGCCCACGGGTTGAAGGCATTCAGGAATAGCTGATTGTCAAACTGTCCTGATGAGTTGTTAAACATGCCTGAACGGATTTGATTCATCCAGTCGTAGTAGTTGGCCGAGTTCTTTTTTGCGCCGGTGTCCTTGAAGGCACCCATTAGCGTAGCTTGTTGGCCTTGTCTGGCGCGGGCAAAACTTTGTGAGGCAGATAGGCCGGGCATACTAGCTGCAGAGCTTAAGAGTTGACGCGGGCGGCTAGTAACCGACGGAGGGGTGAAGCTCATTCCCGATCCAGTGGCAGGCATGAGCTTGGCCGCTGTAGTGTAATCATATCCTGTAAAAGCGCCTTGAGGGTTGTAAGTAGCGGTTCTCGGAGCGCTTTCCCTGAACTCCGTGTCTAGCGCCGTTTCGCCCGCACCGTAAATAGATTTAGGGTCGGGCAGGGGTTGGTACACCGTGTCTGCCGTGTAGGTTGGGAATACGGTTGCCTTAGGCGCGACATACGTGTCTAGGAAGTCACTTATTCCGCTTGTCCCTTTGGTGTCGACAGGGGTTGTTGTAGTGCCTGCAATCGGTGTAGTAGAGGGTGTGTTATCTAACACAAGGTTTGTTAGGGGGGTGTCAGAAACCGTGCTGACGATGTCCTCTGTTGTTACTTTGTCTACAGTTTCTGCAACCTTGTTGACGTCCACGCCTGTGGCTACGGCGCCTGTTTTATCCGCCAAGGCCGCCAGTCTGATTCTTTCAGCCTCGGCTAGTGCTTCGGCAACGGCTGCATCTATTTTGTCTTGAATTGCTTTTTGTCTGGCCGCTTCTGCTGCTTCGGCCCCTTCCGCGTCTGCTATGGCCTTTAGTCGAGCTT
>PDMW01012551.1_pt1 | contig 17212 bp, 23 predicted proteins | sample 1515511 | NCBI WGS metagenome assembly PDMW01 (sample SAMN07343023, study PRJNA328102) | Marine metagenome, whole genome shotgun sequencing project. | biome: marine; feature: bay; material: water; isolation source: viruses from water sample < 0.22 micron filtered, nuclease treated, low... ... | reverse complement strand
TTTATCCAAATTATGATTTATTCCCAGCCGGGGTCTTCTCCTCTTGTTATTTCCTTAAACATATTTGCGTACAACCCAATCCCATTAATATCTATATATTCACTATCAAAGTGGTATCTTATTTTATATCGTGTCTTACGATTGTCTCTAAATTCGCTCCGTTGTTCTGTTATAAAACATTTCGTAATTTTTACGATTTCCATTTCCCAAAGTTCAGAATCATACTTTACTTCAAATAGACCAAGACGAAATTTTTTATTCTTTTCATATTCTTCATATTCTTTTTGAATTCTTTCACCGCGTAGCCTTTCATCCCATTCAGTAGTATTCATATACTCTATACTATTCGTCATTCTTTAACTGTGTTTTTTACTTAAATCTAAATCGTGATTGAGTTTCTTACGTCCTTCTGATTTATTGACGAATGAATACACACGAGCCATAGCCCACTGTTCTTTTGATAATTTTTTTGATAGAGGTGCTTTTGGATCTTTCTTAAAACTCCCTTTCACTCTTACAGATTGTGGATTAGTTTTGTAAGCCCCTATACCCCTATCATAAACTTTATCTAACGTTGATTTTTTTATACCAGATATTTTTGAAATAGAAGTTTTTGTATGAGCCTTGTTTGGTGGTAATTTATGTCGTTTATTAAATTCTGTTTTGTTTGTCATTATATTATTATGCAAAGATAATATCTTTATCCAAGCCGATCTTGTAACAATAATAGAAACATTCGAAATTACATCTATTACCCCAACCTTCTGGTACATCACCATTAACCTGTTTTTGAAATTGAATTCTTTTTTGTGGTATGATTAATTGTATATTATCTTTGAATAATTCTTTGAAGTATTTTGTTGATATAGTTGGAGAAGGACAAATCATTATAAAAGGTTTATCTAATTCTCGCAATCTTGTAAAGACTTCTTTCTTTTTTGAGAATGGTGGATTACTAACAATAATATCTCCCAAATTATTTTCAAAGAAATCTACATCCTTATGAATTACATCAAACCCGAGCTCTTGTAAATATTCCCCAGATTTTCCGTCACCATAAAAAGATTCCCATATAACTTTGTCTTTTGGTATATATTGTTTTATTTCTTCCCAACAACTTTTAGGTGTCATATAATCGTCGTGCTTTATCATTCCGTTAAAAGAATTATTAACTGCCATTATTATATTATACTTAGATAAAAATTAGAACTTAGCAGACATAAGCCCACCCTCTACGGTGACGAGAATATCGAATACTGAGAAGAACGAGATATGCATAGCACCAGTGATTGTATCAAAAGTTGGATTAAAATATACGTTTTGGTTTAGAGTATTCAATCCACTTTCTACTTTATCACTTTCCTGACCAAACGATTCACACTCCAACGCCGCAATAAAGGCCCCCTTTGTTGCGATCGCGTCAGTGGTTGCTGCTGAGGTGGTGAGTTCCCATCGAGTGCGACCAAAATCCACATCGTGATTAATATTGGACACACCACCAAAGGTTCGCATCAATTGCTCGAAAGCATCTGACGCTTTGCCATCGCCAGCACACTGAACGTTCTTACCGCTTGGAAATCGCTGTCCACCGATATTATAATGATATTCAGTCATATCAGCTCTGTCCCGTGTACCAATTGAAAACTTAGTACGGTCGTTCAATTGAGCCTGAGGGCGCAACATCGCGTATAGAGCAGTTAAAGAACTGGCTTTCGCAGGTACCAATAGTTCAAGTTGGTTTTCAGAATTACCACCACCAGATGCAGTGTAGTTACGGTACGATTTGCTGCTCATCGCATACATACCACCAGACGAAGCCTCAATCATCTGCTGAGCAGCAGCATCAACCTGTACAATACCACAAACAAGATTTACATCACTTAAAGTCAAATCAATATCAGATCCACCACCAGACAAACCAATATTGTTGAGAGTATCAAGTTGAAGAGTAACCCTTAGGGGGGCACCAGACATAGCACCGAGGGGTAAATATTTTTCCGCTTGTGGTCCAATAATTCCTGACAAGAGAGACATACAATAAGTTCTGCTTTCGCCAGCCGCTATTACATCGCCGATATATTGAGTTGTACCGTTTCCGACTGTGCCCTCTCCGTGCCCGCGAAGAACAGAGCCAGCCTTGGTTTGACGGTCAGAAGAAATCTGACAATCCTGAAACATACGGTTAAGCAAATTATATTCTGTAATGTCTTCAAGTACGGCTAGATGTTGGAGGGTAAATCTTGAAAACAGACAAGTAGCATCCCTATCAAGGGTAATACTATGGTTAGCGTTGTTATTCTTTACGGTAAATCGGAGGTAAGTTTCTTTCTGGTTTAAGTACTCTCCATAGTTACTTGTCGCTAACTCTAAAATTATCTGATCGCCACCGTTAGAAAAAGTTGAACCATTACTAGGTACTACTGAGGTGGTAAGATGACGACTTTTTACAGAACTCATCTTGGGTGTATAGTTTACAGATTGTGTCAACGCTGACATATTGTTATACTGTATAGTATATATTTTAATCGTGATCAATTTTCGTAAATTCTAACTCTAAAATATAATTTTGAGGTTGGTTTCCAGCACTATCCAAAAGTAAAGCACCAGTCTCTCCATTAATCAATTCAATTTCCCACAATTGATTAGTTGGTCTGGATATAACAAACTTATTTGTGGGGTTTAACAAACAGGGTATAGCATCATTAGGAAAAAAACAAAGTGTATTACTTGGAGTAATAGCGTTTGAAGTAGTGGATTGAGACTTAACATCTAAACTCATAGATTGATTAAAATTTGCTCTTACTTCTATGATATCTGTACTGTAAGTGTTTGTACCATCTTCTGCCAGAACCATACTAACAACTCTACAATTTAACTCGGGTTCATTAGGTAGAATATTAGATGTCATAAAGGTTGCTTTATTCATATTACCCTGATATCTGTTCGACCCTCGTAAAACATACTTGTATGCCTTTGGACACATAGTTTATATATATTTTAGAAAAGATATTTATTTTCGTTCGAGTTCACTCTGTAAAAACTTGGTTCCACCGCCAGTTGTTTTATATCTCTGGCGAACTCCCATAGCCTCACGACCAAGTCCTAATGCTCTTGCTGCTGCCTGAGAAGGTGTTTGACTTTCGAGCAAATCAGCTGTTCTTCCCGCTACGTTGAGACCCCGCTGAGCCAAATCAACGGCTTTTTTTGCTGTGCCATATCCTGGGACTAATTGAACAGCATCACCGACAACAGGAATTGATTCGACTGTATTGACTGCTTTGTTCGCAGCCGACACGGCTTTTTGTCCAAGTGCTTGTCCACCACGAATTGTTTTGGCTCCGAGAGTTGCAACATTCTTTAACGCTTTCCCGAGGAAATCCATATTGTATATTATTCAGTTGATATTTTTTTATTCGTCAAAAAAGTTTTTTTTCTCTGAGGTAATCGACTCAATATATCTTCTCTTGATTCAGAACTTCTCAACTTTTCTTGATAAACAAAATCTAATCCGAGTGTAATTCTCCATCTCGCGTTTTGCATATTTAACAAGTTTTGATCTTCATCTAACAATTTAATATGAATCTCACTAATATTTTTTTCAAAGATTTGAGTTTTATATCCAGTCTTGTTTGTGAAAAACACAACCCCATTACCTTGTTGATTTATTGGTATTTTCTGTAAGATACTTGTGTAATTTTTTGATTTGCTATCCTGAGAAGAAGTGAGATAATTTGTTTGTATAAAAATCCCACCAAGTCCTGATAAATCAACAACACTATCACTTGTAATAACACTTGAATTTGATATATGGTTTTGTATAGTAAATCCTAAAACTCTCAAAAGACCTGTGTTTGATTCCAGTGTAAAGTCTCCGCTTGCGTGAGTAATCGTATATTTATTTTTAATACTATCATATGAAAAAGTGAAAACTCCACTCAGTAAAGTATTGAGAGCGTCGCGTAAAGTATTAGCAGTGTAATTACCCACAGCAAGAGAAACACTTGTAATAGTACTACCTATTTTATAAACAAAAGTATTATTATTCGTATTCACGTTTGTAAAACTGACGGGTATCTGTGCGTCTACAACTGATAATAAAATATTGATATTATCCTGAACTTGTGCGACGTTATTAAAATTAAATACACAGAAACTGGTATCGTTATGTACTCGGTCTGCATCATCACTATTCAAGTAAATTTCTCTACTACTGAATGGTGTATTCAATAAGTATGACATATTTTATACTTCTTTATAGAGAAGTTAATTTTTTTCAAAAATTAGACTTATTAACTAATATTTTATTCTTCTGCTGGGGCTTGCTCTTCCCCGACTGGTAATTCAATATCAGGTTTATTTGCTATATCCTCCAATCTTTGAGCAGTCCTTTCTTTATGAACTTCAATAGCATCCTTCACAATAAATTTAATATTACGTGCACGACCATCTTCTTGGGTTGTGACAACACCCAATTCTTTTACACGTTTCCTGAGGTCATTACGAGTAGCAGCAGTTTTTAATCCCATATCCATTCTATCTTGTATGCTTACTTTACCAAAATCGGTATTAGAAATTGGTTTATTAAAGCCTCTCGCTCGTCGTGCGTTTGCAATTACGTTTGGTTTCTCATCAACTTGTTCTTCTAACTTTTCAACCATATCAATCTTTGCAGGTGGAAGTGACAAACTTCTACTTGACGAACCAGTTTCTTTTTCTTCACTCCTACCTCGTCGGTCAGCACTCGGTTTTCGTGTCAGCTTACTTACCTTGTCATAAAGTTCCGCAATACCGCTCTCTTCCAACTCTTTCACATCCTTCGCAGTTTGTTGTTGAAATTGCTGCTGCTGTTGGACCATATTAATAAGAATTTTAGTTTGGTTAGAATCTTGATTACCTGCTTTTAATCTTTTCACAGTATCTTCTAAATTTCGTAATTCAGGGTCTGTGTATGGTATCATACTTGTGCCTTGTTCGTTTGATGCACGTAATCTACTTTCTTGATTAACCAATTGTTCTAATTTATCTTGTCGTAAAGTTCTTCGTAATTTAACTGGTTTAGATCCCCGTTTCAAACCCTGATAAAAGTGAGGACTTCTAAAAACAGCAAGAGAGCCTGTTCCACTATTAGCGAGGCTACTTACCATCTTTACTATTTTCTTTTCCTTCTTTTTCTTTTTCGATTTTGTCGTCTTCTTCGTTGTCTGGGCTACGCCCCGCTGAACTTTGTTCATCGTATATATCAGTTAAAGGAGATTTTATATTCAACAAATTCCAATTTTTATAAATTTTGTTATCAATAACATTCATAAACATAAAATCGTGGGGCTTCTTGTATACGTATTTTAATAAAACTTCATAAACAGTTCGTGGCTGAAATACCAACTCCTCAAATATATTTTGTGCTTCTTTCTTATTTGAGATTTTGCCTGACCATAAGTGCGTGATGAGCTTGCGATTATCGAGGGGGATAGAATTGTAAGATTGTACACAATTCATAATAGAACAACGCAAGTGACGACGATTACGAATAATCATATTAAGCAATTTTTTCACTTCGTTATCCTTCATATAGGATGCCATATCGTCCATAAACAAGAGAGAATTCTCTTCATCTTCTGCAAACTCTTTTAATATTTCGTATGCTTGTTCTAAATTCTCAGCAGTCAATTCATCAAAATTTTTTTTAGGGTCTATATTCTTGAATGGATTATTCTTCAAAGAGCGTTGACTTTCTTCGGGCATAAAAACAATTATGTTACTAAAAACCCCTCTATAAACTTTCTTCTTACCCTTACTCGTAAGTAGTGCTATTGCGTTGGACGTCTTCCCAGATTTTGGGGGACCTGAGAACACCATATAATAGGAAAAATTTGGAAGTATATCACTTGGGAAGTTAGGGTCATCTGATAGTTTATTATCACAAGCGAAAGACGGTCTTGTTATTGAAAAGTCTGACTTAGACTCTGTTATAGTAACACTCTGTCCTTTGGACCTATTCACTTCGTTCATAGTAGTATAATAACTAATAAAGAAATTAAATCATAAATTTTTCATCTGGTCTACAACTTCTGATTGTAACGGGTATGTGCTTCTTCTTTTTTCTATCAATTTTTTCTTGGGTCTTCTTCTCTTGTCTTAGTAGTTTCTTATACGTTTGCCACGTCATACCGCTTGCTCTCAAAGCTAATATAGGATAAAACTCTTGTGGAAAATTGGGAAAGTGGTCTTTGTAATATTGTTCTGTATTTTCGTATATTACGGGGAAGTTGTATATACTCTCAGTTACAAGAGGGTCAGCAAATTGCGGTTTATCGATCGGGAACATACTCAAATCCATCTTTAATATATCTTACGAAAATAATTTCAAATAAACTTCTGTCCTTCTATACAGAACGATACTATGAACGAAGTTCAGAGGACCGGAGGTCAGAGCGATGCCGAAATTGAACCCGAGATTACCGAAACTCTCACAGAGGATGAACCACTACTGAAAACTACCAAGAAAGAGAAAAAGGCTCGTACACAAAAACAATTGGATGCTTTTGAAAAGGCACGTAAAACTCGTCTGGAAAATATCAATAAGAAAAAGATGGAAATAAAAGAGAAAGAAGTTGCTGAATATAAAAAACAAAAACAAGTCGTAAAAGAAATAGTAAAAGAAGAAGAACTCACACCTAACGCCCCTGAATATGAAACAGAGTCTGAGCCTGAGGAAGTAAAGCCTAAACCAAAACCCAAACCTAAGCCTAAACCTAAGAAAAAGAAACCAAAAACACCTCCCCCGAGCGAAAGTGATGACAGTAGCAGTAGCGATGAAGAGTATATCATACGTAGGCGTAAACCTACTCGTAGTAAGAGGAAATCACCACCAGCAGAGAGAGTACAAGAAGAAGATTTATTTTCTAATAATATTATCTTTGTTTAATTGTAAATATGGATGGTCGATCTCAGAATAGAAAAAGTCTCAACGGTCTAACTAATATTAGTGCTGATGATCTCAACGTGGGTACGCTTGAAGTAGATACTGTAAAAATAAATAATATAACACTTAACAACGCTGTTGCTAACAAATATGTAAAGACTGATAGTAATAAACGTTTAGTAACAACCACAGAACAACCAGTATTAACAACAACAGACCAAACTATCGCTGGAACAAAAACCTTTACGAGTTCTATACAAGGCAACCTATCAGGAAACGCTGACACTGCTGGATTAGCCAACCAAGCCGTAATACTACAAACAAGCCGTAATATCGCAAATCAATCATTCAACGGTTCTCAAAATATTGATATAGCAAGTTCTAACCTGAGTGATGGTAATAATATATCTTTATTGAATGGTGTACAAACACACACTGGTAAAAAAACATTCTCTGGTGGAATAGTTGCAACTGATATAAACGGAAGTGGTGAAACTGCTGTTTTTGGTGGGAATATATCAACGCCAAAGACTATTAGTGAGGATGTAGAATGTAGAGATATTGATACGGGAAGCGATAATAATTTAGTTGTAAAGCGTAATAATTCAACAATATTTACAACTAAATCAACAGGTATTGAGATGGCTACGAATAAGGGTATAATAACAACTGAATTCTCAGCACAAGCAACAACAGGGACTTTTGATTCTCATCATCGTGGGATTCGAGTGAAGAACGGGGGTATATCTTTATTATTTGGTGATATAACAACTGCTAGTAGTAGTGATGGAGCGGTGTATTGTTTGTTTAGAGGTAAATCTGACACTGAATATCGGGATGTCCATTTCGAAAATTTAGGGGCGGGACCGAGTCGTATAGTTTTAAAAAATACAGAAGGCTCATATTATTTGAGTACGAATGGTGATGAATTTCAAATATTAAAAGCCAGTTCAAGTACACAAGGAAGTTTTACTAGATATAAAATTGATAGTAGCGGTAACCACGAATTCACAGGAACTGTTTCAGCACCAAACGGATTTATCGGGACAGCATCAAAAGCCAGCAGTCTTGATACCACAGCAAACGGAATAGTCAAAACAATAAATTCAAACGGTTCTATCAGTGTAGGCACCCTTGATGCATCTGATTTACCAGCAACTATAAGCAGTAATACAACAGGTTATGCTGAAAAATTAAACACAACTTCTAATGGATTTGTGACCACAACAGGCGGGAACGGTACTATATCAGTAGGTAGTGCTTCATCAAGCGATTTGAGTGATGGGTCATCAATAGTAAAAACAACAGGTAACCAATCCATAGCAGGTACAAAAACCTTTTCAACTGGAATTGTATCAGGTGATATAAACGGAAGTGGTGTAACAGCTGTTTTTGGAGGGAATATATCAACCCCTAAAACAATTTCAGAGGATATTGAGTGTAGAGATATTGATACTGCTTCTAATAATGATTTATTGTTAAAAAGAAATAGTACCACAATCGCACAATTAACAACCAGTGGATTAGAAATAGTATCAGGGAGTTTAGTGGGTAATACAAGTGGAGTGCATACTGGTAACGTTATAGGTTCTTGCACGGGAACTTCTGCTTCTACAACTGGTAATGCAGGGTCTGCATCAGTATTACAATCAAGCAGACTCATCTGCGGGGTCAATTTCAACGGCTCTCAAAATATCGATATCCCCAGTACTGGTTTATCCGATAGTGATGATTTAATTAGAGATACAGGTAACCAGACTATCGGGGGAACAAAGACGTTTTCAAGCACTATACAAGGTGATATAGCAGGAAACGCAGCCACAGCGACAACAACAGCCACAGCACGTAATATTGCAGGGCAATCTTTTAATGGTTCGGCTGATATATCAATAGCATCAACAGATTTATCTGATACTTCGAATATTTGTTTATTAGATAACAATCAAACAATAACAGGAGAAAAGACTTTCAACCAACAATTCTCTGCAATTACCAGCACAACAACAGATGGAATACGGGTAAAAACAAGAGGGGCGAGCGGGTTGGAAATTCCAGTAGTAATGGGATTTGGACCATCTACTGTTTTACAAGAGGACGGCACTATGGTTTTGTGCTCTGGTTCAAGTACAGGTAGTCGTAGATTTCATATTCGTAATGGGTCAACTGGTGGTGCTTTCTGTAAATTATCAAATCAAGATGGAGCGTATGCTATTACAACCGATAATAATGAGTTTTCTGTTTTCAGTTATGATGGTTCTGGTACAGTTTTTAAGATAAACAGTATAAAGAATTTCAATTTTTATGGAGGTAGTCTTACAACAACATCATCAATTACCTCTGGTTCTCTGGTAACACCATCAATTACCTCTGCAACAGGTACGATAGATATGAATGATGATAATATAACTACAACGGGTGATATAAGTTGCGGGAGTGTGACTTCTTCGGATTTAACAGCAAGCAAGTGGCTCAAATCTGATGCAAATAAAAAAATAGTTCATACAGATGAAGAACCATTACTCACAACAACCGATCAATCTAAAACAGGCAGTCTTACTTTGAATGCAGACCAAACAACTCCTTATTTACTCACAATTGATAATGCGAATACTGGTATAGCTGGTGTCAAGTTAGAAAATCAAACTGCGTCATATAATGTACAAGTGTTTGATAATGAATTTAGAGTGTATGATAATACAAGTGGAGAGGAGCGAGTAGAGATTGAAAGTGATGGTATGACAAAAATACCACGGATGTTTGGATCTGAAAATATAGCAATATCAACAACAAGGTTTAGGAGAATGATAAAGCCGAGTGAGATGATGAGCGACGATGATAGTTCTTTTGGTCGCTGTGTTATTTTTGATAGCACAAACTTCGCACAAAATAAAGCCTTTGGAGGCGTCGTATTAGAAAACACCGCTCCCGAATTATTTTTTTTTCAACAAGTACCACAGCGTTCAAGAGTAGTAGGTTTTAGAATAGTCGTTTGTAATTTTTCAGGGGTGGCTGTGAGTGAACAGTTGTTAAGAAGTGATATGATTTTCCCCACAGAATTAAAGGACAGAGTAACCCTTTTTAGTGCTGGTTCAGGATATTTTACAAATACTGATAATTATTATACTACAAATTTAGATGTCGCTGAAAGAACTCAAAGTTCAACTAATCTATTTCCCGTGGTCACTATACAAGCGTACAACTCAACAACCAACGTATTCAAGGGGGCTTGGATTGAATATGAATATGTATGAAAAAAAAAAGTATTACGAAATAAAAATAAATATCTTTACTTTACAATATAAATACTATGGCTGGTGTCGCATTAGGGGTTGGTTTACCGTTACTATTGAAGGCAACCGGTGCTGATAAAGCGATTATCGATACAATTCGAAAAACTCCACGAGCAGTGAATAGGGTAAAGAAGGAGATGGGTTTTAAGAAAGGGGGAATGGTTCATCATACGGGTATGGCGAAAGTGCATAAAGGTGAATATGTAATTCCTAAGGCTCAGGTAGATAAGATGAAACGAGTTGCGAAAAAGATGAAGAAAGTCACTAAGCCTAAGGCTAAGTCTAAAAAATAAATATCTTAGGTTTAATTAAATATGACAAGTTGGGTGAGTTCTCTATTAATTGGATATGTACAAATCAAATCTTTGGATTTATTCATATGTTGGGTATACGACCGAATTTTCCCAGAACCAGCAGTACCATACAAAAAAATATCAAGTATAAATAAAGAATTATGAATAAGAAGAAACCCATTAAAGTAATATTGAAACCTTCAAAAAATAAAGATAAAAAGTGGGTTGCTATTATGCCTGAATTCGGACATAGACATTCATTTGGACAATCAGGAGCAAGCGATTTTACTTTACACAAAGACCCTAAGAGAAAAGAAAGATATATAGAAAGACACCGTAAAAGAGAGAATTGGAATGATATCCACAGTGCAGGTTTTTGGAGTAAGCACTTATTGTGGAATAAACCCTCGCTTCGCGAGTCAATCAAAGACGTGGAGAAAAAATATAATCTGGATATTAAAAAATCTAAGTAATAGATTATAATATGTTCGGACAACAGTATTTTAAGAAATCTGGACCACGTGAACAACTACAACAGATAATGGCACGACCACCAGCTGGTTATACAGGAAAACCCCCGCATATCTATCGTCAAAGAAAAAAGATACCTATTAATTTAGTGCGTAAGTGACTTAAAAAATAAGTTTTATAAACCATAAAGAGTATGGTTTCGGGAAGGCAAGAAAGTATCGTTAGTCTTTTGTTGAAGGGATTTGCAATTGAACCAAGATTGAAATTATTGTTTTTAACCAGTCGAAAACTTGATGAAGAATTGGTTAAACAGTTAGGTTATGACAGATGGTCAATAGACCCAAGGCAAGAACCAGTTACGATTTATGATAGGAAATTGTTTTTACTCGCAAAGAAAGAACAGGAACTTATGGACTTGTTAGGATTTACGTATAATGGACACTTTCCTATTCCGAATAAAACTGATGAACCTATGTGGATAAAAATTAACTGAAATTTTTTTCATAATTATACAGTATACAATTATGACAGGAGTAGAAACAGGAGCAATAGCCCTTGGAATAATTGGAGCAATTTCTGGAAGTATAATGGCTTTTATTAAGATGCTTTCAGATCGCAACGCTGTGGTCGATTGTAAGTGTTGTAAATTAGATTTACGCTCAAAAGAAGTGAGACTTGCTGAAATTGAAGCAACAAATAAAATTTGTGATAGGTGTTCTAATAATAATACTAATATATAAGTATAATATGGAGTTTTTAGGTAAGATTAAAACCGGTGTTCAAGCACTGGGTCAAAAAGCAAAAGATTTAGGAGTATTAGGGAAAAAGATTTTAAGTCCTACAATAAATTCTAATCTCCCCTTATCACCAGAAGACCAAGTGTATGCTGAAATTGCTTCTATGGTATATAAGCCTGCTGGAAGTAGAGCGGATGTGGGCAACTTCACATACGACAGCAGTATGGGCGATAGCGAAGAGGGTGTTTGGACATCAGGGTCTAAGGCTATTATAGCATATAGGGGTAGTAGTTCTGCCAAAGATTGGTTATATAGTGATGTGAAAATCGCACTTGGGACAGAGCCGAGCGATCCAAGAGTACAGAAATCTATACGATTTTATGATGCTGTGAAAAAGAAATATCCTAATAAAACAATTGTAGTAACGGGACACTCACTGGGGGGAAGATTAGCAACACTTGTTAGTCAAGCACGAGGAGCGAGAGTAGTATCTTTTTCAACAGGGTGTGGTATCGGATGCATACGTGATTATAATACGTGCCAAGGTTCTAACAGACCTAGTTGGTGTGGTTTAAAAAGAAGTCACAGAGTAAAAGGCGACCCTCTCAGTACAGCTGACTTATACGGGAATGTAAAAGTATATGATAAAAAACCGGCAGCACCTCACTCGCACGCTATGAATAATTTTGTATAGTAATAGTAATAATGACTTGGAACTTACGAATTTATCTCGATCCGGAAAAACAGAATGAAATATTCAGTGAGAAATTTAATAGTATAAGAGAAATCACTGAATATTTTCCATATTTTAGTAAAGACTTTTTGTATAACATACGGAATAGGAATTGTAATAAGTGGACAAAAAACAGAGATATTTGCTCACGCATAACTCTTGATAAGATTTAAGTTATTAATATTTATATGACAATAGTTTTTCCAGCCCCTTTTTCCGATTAGGTCAGTTCTTCCGCCTTTTGCGACAGAGTAATTATCCAGATCACACCACTCATATAATCCGTCTGTAAAGTTAAAAAGAAACTTCACGACTTTATCTTTTTTTACAAGTTCTTTTGCTTTTTCTATTTTATTCAAACCAACTATTGTTGTCGGGTATGTATTACTTTTACAACGTCTTGATTTCAATTCTAAAATCATATTTTGGTCTTCTGATATAAAATCAAAAGTTGCATACTTGTCTTCTGAATAATCTTTAAATTTTTGGTTGTATATGTCTGTAAGCATAGGGCGTACTTCTAATTCTTTATGACGTCCATACACTGCATCAATCTTCATACCTCTGATCATTATTAATATAAGAATATATTTTTTTTTACGCGTAAGAAACTTAAAGAATAAAATATAATATATAATATAAGTATGTCAGTTGTTATGGGTCGTCCTCGCATTCATCCTGTAAAGGAGCCCCGTGACGATTTGAATAGACAGGGTAGGAGGTTTGGTGATGGAAATAAAAAACTAAAATACAATTTTATTCAAAGATGCCAAGAAACAGGAGAACCTGTACAGTCTTGTCAATTTGCCACAATTCAACAGATTGCCGACCACTTAAATATTTCACGGGACAGCGTGTCCTATATGATGAGAAAGGATGCTTCTTTTTCACGTCACCACAACAAACATCTTAGATTTATTGAAATATCGAAAATCTGAATATTTTGCGAAAAACCTTTACAGAGCGATTTTCCAAAAATCAGAAAATTTATTTTACTTTAAGTTTTTTGATTTTTTGAAAACCTTTACGACTTTACTTTTTTGAATGCGTTTTATACTTAAAGAAAAAAATCTTAGTATAGTATATATTAAAATGAACGGTATGTATAAGATGCCAACTAATGCTGAGAAACGACGTATTAGAGAACAATATGAAATTCCTAACCAGAATTCATCAAGGGCGGTACGTCGATTAGGCTTCAATAGTATGACAGAGTTTTACAGAAACGCACAAAGACAGGAGGCTATACAACAAAGGCAGCAGAGAATTCAAGATGTTATACGGACAGGTCTCGTTCAAGCAAGAGATCGAGCAAGGCGTAATATTAGAGAGCGTGTTAGGAGACAAGACGCAGTTAGTAGACTTCAAGTAGGAGCAAGGGGGTTGATAGACGCAAGGAGGGTACAAAGAGATGGTGGTGTGTTTAATGTACCAAGGGTTGATTTAAATGGTAGCACACACCGAACTCATAAAAATATTATTCGTAGATTCGCTGGAAGGACCATTATGGTTACAACAACAGTGTATGGTGACCTTGGTCTTATGGAAGATGTAATAAGTACAAAAGTGCCAACAACAGGGTTCTCAGCTTGGTGGAGAAAAAAAGGTTGGTGGATGTTTATGGATGATAGCGATCTTACAAAAATACAGACTATGGGAAAATCTGTTAATCTATTTAATATCGGAGCGTCAAGAGCAACAATTACTATTTCACCTTATAGAGAAGTTATACCAAGAAGAACACAACAAGCGTTCGCTGATGGTATTAATCACTGTATGTTTACCCCTATATTACAATGGAGTATGTTCAAACACGCAGAAAGTAAATCTAAAAGTGCCGTGAAGAGATATTCAACTGTTATTAATAAAGTGCTTAACTATATTGAAAAATACAAAACCGGTGTACCAGAAAATTGTCTTCAAGGTATTTGTAATGATTTACAGATTAATATCAAAATAGATTTACCATTAATTGATCAACAATTTCTTGAATGTACATCTTTCAAGAAAGCACTGAAAACGTTTAAGTTTGTGAATAGTAGATTGAACCACGTTGAATTAAATGAAGTTGTTTATTCTAACAAATTCCAAGATATGGAACAGGATGAATTGAATGAACTGGCACAATCACTTATTGATAAAGGTGAATACTTTGATTTTAAAAGAGATAGTAAAAAGAACTTTACAACAGTTAGAACCCTATCGGGTGTTCATAAATCAGCAAGCGATTATCAAAAAGCAGTTAATGAGTTTGAAGATGTGAATAATATTGGTGATTTCAAAATAGATATAATGAATGATAAGTGTGCTGATATTATTCAAGAAAGTGTAGTAGCGAATGGTACTATGGATTTTGAGAAACGTTGGAAATTAAAGTGGTGGGGAAATTGTGAAAGTGAGCAAGATAAAAAGGCTCGAATTGAATATTTTAAGGGGTTTGAAAAGAAAAACAGACCAATACCAACTATCCCAGATGATATTAAACATATAGATATGGAGAAGGCTTATGTTAACTTTGATAGGTGCGACCAGTATATTGGATTTATGGGTAAGCCCACCGATTGGCGGTTTTGTGATGGAGATATTGATTTCATCAAAAAGAATATTGGTGTGTATAGATTGGGAAGTATTGATTTCAGTGAAGCACCTGATATTGTTAAAAAACTAAATCGTAAATTCAAACACATATACAGAGAAGAAGATGTATACCCGTCAAGTGATTACATATGGATGAATGATAATGGTATTAAATTTACAGTTACAGAGGGATGTTGGGGGATGAAAACTGATTTTAGATTTACACCACATATGTTGAAAAAAGAATTAGATAAAGATGGGAATGAAGGACCTTCTTATTATGCTAAATGGTGTGGTGTGAATCAAAAGTGTGAAACAAGACAAACATTCAATATGTTTGGGGATCAAGAATACTTTGAAAATATGAGAGTTCACGCAAGTAATCAGTGTAGAATTGGAACATATAAAGATGGACTGGGTGAAATATCATACCCAAAGAAATACTCATATGTCTGTCCTCATATTGTAGCGTTTATTATGTCTTATCAAAGATTGACTATGTTCAACCAATTGATGAAGATGGATTTGAATAAATTGCTTAGAATTTGTGTAGATGGTATTTACTTTCGCGACCACGAGTTTGATATGTTAAAAACCTTTCGGGTAAAAGATGAAATTAAACTTGGCAACGATTGTGGTAGGAAATATATGAGTTACAATTCTTGTCCTATGGAATTACAACATAGGGATAATCAACCAGCACCGTTTAGAGAATCTTATGAAAAAGAATTATTTATTGGAGCAGGAGGGAATGGGAAAACGCATTACAATTTAACAGATGAAGGATTTGCCAGAATGTTATATGTTGCTCCTTCTTGGAAATTATCAAGAGGAAAATCACTTGAATATAAAGCAAGCACAACAGTGATGGCAAGATGTCTTCATGAGACTTATTGGAGAGATATCAAAAAATTCAATAATGTAATATTGTTTGATGAAGCATCACAGATTAGTGAAGAAACAAAAGTTGAGTTATTCAAAAGGTTCAAAGGTTGTAAAATAATATTCTGTGGCGATCTCGGTTATCAACTACCACCAATTGAGGGAGATGAAATGGAAACATCAGGATTTGATAAGATTACAGAATTCACAAACAATTACAGATTTACTTGTGAAAAACATAAAGAGATTTGTTCCTTTATTAGAGAATTGATGGAAGACGGTTTAGGTAAAAAACGAATTAACGAAATTGTTGTTTCTAAATATGAAAATATAAAAGAACCAAAAGATTACAAACCAGACGATATTATATTGTGTTCCACACACAAGTATTGTGATGAATACACTGAAAAGTTTGGTGAAACAAAGTGGAAATGTTTGGAAAATCTACGAGATTATTCTAATGGTGATATTCTCGTTACAAACCAAAAACCAAAAGGTAGGTGGGAAGCACGACACGGTTATACAATTCATTCAGTACAAGGTGAAACATATGGAAATACAATTTACATAGATAGTAGAAAATTATTTGACAGCCGGATGGCTTACACAGCTATCTCGCGAGCAAGGCGTTGGGACCAAATCAAGATTATTGTATAATAAAAAAATCATCTTCTTTGGCGAGGTTGGATGATTTTTATCTTTACAACAAATTAATTTTTTTTCTTTTACGCTTTTTACACAGTTAAAGAATGAAACTCTTTACAGTATATATCAAAACAATATGCCTACTTCCCAGAATAACAAACTTGCTAATCAGTTGAGAACCAAGGACAGGGAGATTGCTGAACTCAAACAAGAAGTTGCTGAATACAAACAAGACCTTCAACAGTACAAACACCAAACAGAAGTGAAAGAACTCAAAAACAAGATTAAAGAACTCAAACAAGAAAGTAACAAGAGAGGACGTTTGCTCGATGAATTTACAGAACAATCAGATAAGTTGATGGAAATGTGCGAAAAACGTGATGAACAAATTGAAGAACTTGAAAAACTGTATAGTGAAGAAAAGAGTGTATCAATAGAATCAACGAGAGGTTATATCATTCTTCAAAAAGTTCTTCACGAAGAAATTGGAATGTCAGCAATTACTCAACTGAACCATCTTCCAAAAGATATTGGCGAAAGAGTTCATAATCTGAGATGTTATGTTTATAACACATTAAATGATAATATCTGTGATGGAGTAAAACAAATTCGACAAGGGTTTGAAAACGAAAGATCGGAAAATAAATCATAATTTGGATAAA
>PDMW01034563.1_pt1 | contig 17304 bp, 18 predicted proteins | sample 1515511 | NCBI WGS metagenome assembly PDMW01 (sample SAMN07343023, study PRJNA328102) | Marine metagenome, whole genome shotgun sequencing project. | biome: marine; feature: bay; material: water; isolation source: viruses from water sample < 0.22 micron filtered, nuclease treated, low... ... | reverse complement strand
TTACGTTGGCGTTCTCTGTAGCAGCAATAGTGATGTCAGATGTAAGAGATTGCGCGTTAATACGGAAAAGACCGCCAGCCTTAAAGTTACCTTTGTTCTCTGCGGCTGGAGTAACATTGCCAACAGACAGGCCAAGGTAATTCACAAATATGTTTGATGTCCCTGATGATGGGGCGGCTGTAAATGTAAGCGTTACCCCATCTGGGATTGAATAGCTATCATCTGCGTTCTGTATAACCCCATCCACAGAAACAAGAACTGATTGGGCAGAGGAAACAGTCCTGTTTAATGTAAACGTGGTAGCTGACCCTGTGCCATTGAACTCTTGAATTACAGGTATATCAGCAAATCTTGTTGGTGGATTATTACCATAGTACGGCATTAGGTTATCTCCATCAAACTCAATACAGTATCCAGACTATTAGCGGTATCACATTGCAGCTTTAATGTATGACCAGTTTCCATAATTAATTTATTCCCAGCCATGTATTCAAATGACCCTCCAGCGGGTAGGGGTATGTTTTTGGCTAGAAAAATGGGAAGCGGAGCAAACAGCTTAATATCTACAGTTATTTGAGACAGGCCAGTATTGGCAAATGTCAAGCCAACAATAACTGTTTGACAAGATGCTGGGGCAGTGTAAACCGCCATATCAGTATTAGCGGCTGTGCTTGAGCCGTTAAATACCTTGTTTTTGAAGGTATTAGGCATAGACCGCTCCTTACGCTACATCATCAATCAATGCCGCCACTATTGCAGTTACGGAAGCATCACCAGCCGAATCAATATCTGATGAAACGGCGTGTAAATTACCTACAGTAGTATTTGGGCATCTAAGTGTGAATGTCTGGCTTGGTCCAATAAATATACCATCAACCAAATCATGCGCCGCTGTTCCACCATCTAAGCATAACACAATTCCATCTGCGGTACTTTGGTTTTGGACAAACAAGAACTTAACCTTGTCAGATGTGGTTATTGCTGTTGGGGCTGTGCCAGCGGCAACCGCTGTATAATCTAGAAATGAGCCAGCTATCAAATCGCCACTTGTTGTCGTAATGGTTGACAGCTTGTAATACCACTTATCGTTGGCATCGGCTGGGGCAACGCTCATACTGCCAGAAAATGTTTGAGCTATTTCATCAGGCAACGCTGTGACTGAGGTTGATACGATTGCGTCATCTGCCATTTTAATCTCCTATGACGTTACTACCCTAAAGCAATCGCTATTGCCGTTGGGTCTTCACTTCCAGCTACTGCCGTTACAGTATCATTTGATTGGTTAAACGTAAAAAGGTCAATGAAAGCCGCATTGCCTGAGTCCCTTATTTTTAACTTGTCTGTACTTGTATCATACCAAAGCTGATAAGCATAGGTTGTTGATGGTGCGGATGAGCCAGAGTTTATTGAAACAATGGCTGATAGAACCGCATTTATGTCCGTTCTAGTGGCGGGAAATGTCTGGTTAGCTATATTATAATCGTGTTGTGCCATAATAACTCCTATGCGCTTATTTTGCCGTGACCTTGAGCAGTCAAATCAAATGTTCTATCAACAACAGTGCCGTCTGATTCCTTAAATATAATCGTAAACCCTGATGTGGTTTTATTGGTTATTTGATAAAACTCTCCAGAGTTCATGTTTTGTCCCGCAATACTTATACCATCTATTGAGCCAAAAGCATTTGCAAATGTTACAGCTTTCCCGCTGGCTGATGTTCCGCTTGATACATTGCCCTGTGATTCAGTGCGCCTTGCCAGAGATAAATTAACAGTCAAAGCAGACACAACAGGCGTATCATCAATATCTATTGTGGACATAAGAAGCCTAAACTTGAACCCTCTTGCGCTGTAATCGCCCGCAACAACCCTTGAAAAAGCTGTGAATGACGCTGAACCACTTGTGGGGTCATCATCTGTTGTTGCCACTTGCAACTCGCAGTCAGTAGTTCCTTGTGATGTAGGCTTAACAGCATCGTACTGTCTGCGGGTTTGCGTTATTGTGAATGATAATCTAGCAGTTTGCTTGGCTGTTAAATCAACAACAGTATCAAAATCATATGTTCCTGTAGTAGACACAACCCCATCAGGACCACCATCAAACAGTCCATCAGCATCATCAAAGTTACCTGTGCCGCTATCAAATAATATGGTCGTGCTAAGAATCAACACATTTTCATCTGACGGCTTGACTACGTTTGTTTTCACTCCGTTGAAATTGGGATTTTGAGTGCTTGACTCAAGCAATTTGAAATCAGCCGCAATCGGAGCTTGGTCAATAATGCCTATAGTCTGGGCGGCTAACGCTGAATTGTTACCGTACTTATCAACCGCCACGCAGAAATATGTACCCTCTAGGGCTGGCACTATGACGCTGTTAGCTGGCCTTGAGACCTTTTGAGCTAGGGTGATGCCACTTGAGAAGTCACCCCCGCTAGTGACCCCTTGGTGGCGTATTACATAGTGAGATAAATCTGCATCCGTTACTGGTGTCCATGTGAGCAGGGCATTAGAGCCTAGATAGTCAAGTGTAAAATCAGCAACATTAGATGGTGCGCTTGTTCCTTTGCCAGCTATAGTGTGTTGAATGGTCGTAAACGGTGAGCGTGTTTGAAATGTGCTTATTGACCTAGCGCGTATGTCGTAGGTTGCCCCAGCCTCAACATTGACCAATTCATAAATGCCAGCCTTTTGAGTGCCTAATGAGGTAAATGTAGTGTCAGTTGTTTTTCTAGCCTCTACTTCAAATTGATTCGCGTAGACGCTTGGTGAGCTAACATCGACTTGCAGAGTGGTTATAGCCCCTTGTTGGAAAGTTTGCACAATATCTGTGGCTGTAACCACTGGCGCAGGGATAACAAATGGGTCAGGAAGTGTTGAATTATCTTCTTGGAAGTCTTGCTCATCAGCGTCCCAATCATATACCGCGCTGTTTGTTTCCCTAAGTGTAACATCAACACCTAAATCTTGACCGCCCACAACAGCAACATTCCACTCCGCAACCTCAAAAACTTTATTATTGAAGCCGTACCTTGGCAATGTCACATAACAAGTATCGCCAACCGCTAGATTAAACCCCTTCATAGAAAGCTGGCATTGCAGAACCACTTGTTGCCTGTTTCTGTAAAGAATTATCTTAGCAAGACGCTGTGCGCGAGGTGAGTTTGTTGTGTATGGCAAGTCATAATCTAAATATCTTGTCTCTCCGTTGTCCTCAGAAACAAATGTACTTGATGTGATGGGCGGGTAATCAGTTGCGACAAACCCATTTGATTCTGGTGAATAAACCCCTTTGATTGAGTTGTAATTTTCCATCTGGCTTTGAGTTGCTGCCAGTTGTATTGGACCATGAAAATCGTCTTGAGTAAGGGTGATGGCTGGGCTTCTGTATTCTGCAACCAATAGGCGAAACTTGCCGTTGGTGTAGGTCAATATGCCGCCACATGATGAAAGCATATTCTCAATAATCTTTTTGGGTGCGCTGTTTGTTTGAAATGTGCCATTGAGAGTGTAGCGTTTTTGAGTTCCACCAGCCGCAAGAGTTACGTTCTCATCACAAACATTTGCCGCCGCAATAAATGATGTGTCATCTATTTCATCTGCGCTACAGGACAGTCCATATCTAGTATCAGTTAGATAATCTCTTATACAAAGAGCCGCATTATTTGAATATGCTGTACTTGAATCACGCGGGTCAAAAACCTTCTTGCCCTCAATAACGGCTGATATGTTTGGCAATCCCTGCGGGAACGCATCAGAATTGAACTTTAGCTGTGCATACATATATGCAATGCCGCGCAATCTATGCGCCGTTGTCCACTCTTTAACTCTTTGGGTTAATAGAGTATCTGCGGCTTGGCTGTCTGAGCCAGTATGTTGATTTATTTCAACCAGCTTTGTGCTTCCATCTAAGAACCTAGAAGGTCCAGAAACTTGATTGCCCTGCATAGTAACTGTTGATTCGTCAATCCTAAAACTTACAAACCTGTTTATTTCATGCGTTACCATTGCGATAACTAGATGCAGAACACTGTCTGATTCTGTAGTGCTTATGTAAGACAAAACGCCAGATACACGAACCTTGCCATATGCGACCCTGCGAGGTTGCGCTGGCTGTTTAATCATTTGTGTGCGACTCTGCGCCTCGCTTACATAATCTCCATACCCGCCCATGCTTGGCATTTCTGGCACAGGTGATAAAGCTGTAAGCGCGGCAGATGCAGCGGCATATATAGCCACTGATGCAAGATAATTAAACCCCGCAACTGGACCCATAACCAGAACCATAACCGCCGCTGTGATTAAGGTCTTTGGGTTAGTGAGTGCTTTGAAAAATGACTTAAAGAAACCCATTACTTAGCACTCCATTTAATAGATTTCTCTTGAAGGCTAGATATAAAATCCATGCCCTTGTCACTAGAAAATTCTGTTAATTGGTCAGCTTGTGTGTAACGCCTTACCTTTGGTCTGTTCAAGTCAACCAAACGGCTTTCGCATGAGACTTGAATATTAGCTCTTTCCCCATCATCTGATATGTTCATGGTATCCATGCGACCACTGAACAAAAGATATGGGTCAGCGACCACTGCATAAGCCTCTGTAATACTTCCTAAATAAACCTTTGCGCTTCTGCCTTGATAGTTCTCGGTAAGGGCAGTTGAAACCAATGCTGAATCTAATCCATTAAAATTTATATTTAATCCATTGGCTTGAACTGCGCCATTTTCCGTTACTGGCGATATTCCAAGGACTTCACCAGTGCCAACAAAGGTCGTGCTTGCAAAGGTAATATTGCCCAAACCTGTCCAGACAGTTACATTGCCGCCAGAAAAGTCTAGGTCAACCGCAACAAACGGCCTGATATGTGATGATGTGAATACGGTGTTTAACGCATTGGTTATTCCACGGCTCATGATGCCCCCAATACGCTATTTAGATTTAGCCTTTGCGCTTGGTGCAACACCGCCCACCCATGCCTCATTGACATCTGGAGTGCTTTTGTCATCGCCCTTTAGCGTCCCATCAGCTTTTCTAGCCCTCTCTGGGGCGGCTGTCTTAGTTTCGGCAGGTTTTACCACCTTAGTCTCTTGAGCAAGCCCACTGTCAATAAAAGCTGCGTTTCTGGCCTGTTCCCATTCTGTGTCACTAGAAAGTTCTTCACCTTCTTTATATGTGCGAGTCATTGAACCACGTTCATTTGAAACGCCGATGCCATCTTGAATCATTATTATAGCCATAAAGCCCTCCATGAAGTAGGGAGCAAGGTCAGTTAATACCTAAACCTTGCCCCCAATTTTATTTAGACGTTATGGTCAGCTTTTGCATTGTCGCCAGTATGACGAGCATTTGCCAAAATAAACTGAGCCGAAATAGGCGTTCCAGTGGAATGCGTACCTGACTTGCTTATTTTTGCGCGTACAAACTTCTTGCCGCCAATATAACCAATGCGGTCAACCAAGCCAACTGTGTCTGGGTTTCCACCAGAACCAGCCGTACCTGTGCCATCAAGAATCAACCAAACGCCATTGGCGGCAATCGTGCCTCCAGTGACTTCAGCTTGTGTACACTCTGAATAGGTACTAGCAGAGCCAGAACCATCATCATCAGCGTGTTCAATGTGAATCTTGAAAAACAGGTTTGCCGCAAGGGTATCGCCCTCTGCGCCAACTTGAACAATCAACGTAGCTGATTCATAGCCTGTTGTGTCAACGTCAGTTCCATTAGCATCAGCAGTTTTCACTGCATTGATAATGGTTGTGACTTGTTTTAGGGAGTGTGTAAGGTCTGCCATGTTGCCCTCCTATGCGCTTGTCTTTTGAATGCGGATAGCTTCAGGCAAGACAACTTGTCCGCCAACCCTTGACCGACAATAGTACCTAACGCTTCCAGTTGATGCCTGTGTGAATGGGTCACGCAAGATTGAAAGGTTAACTCTATCGACAATCATGTAGCCGCGTGAAAAATCACCGAATGCAACTGATAGAGAATTTGCAGCTACATCTGGCATATCAGGCATTTCAACGTATGGATGCCCAAGGATTGAGTTTGGAACCCCCGCTGTCAACATCATACCAGCTTGGAACACATACTGACCAGCCGTGTCTTTTAAGGCACGAATTTTTGCCAGTGTAGAACGGTTGAAGATGAAGTTTGCATTAGAAGCATAAGGCGACTTGATTGCATGAACGAGGTCAATCAAACCATCAGCAAGCAACGCTGTGCCGTTTCCTGATACAGTTTGACCAATGCTAGAGTTAGTAATCACACCCTCTGGCTGACCGACTGCACTTCCAGAGACAAAGGCTGCGCCTTCGTTCTTTGCAAGCTGTTGTGCAAACTCTTGCTGCATTTCTGCCTCAAGATTAAACACTGAGTCTTCAAGCATCTGATTTGAAATATCAACTAGAGCATACTGCTCATGTGTTGGGATTTCTTCTAACTGTGTTGTGTAACCAGTTGTCTCAGACTTTGTGCCAGTTTCAGCCACCCATGCTGCACTGAATGTTGCAGTACGGCTTGGCATTTGAATTGACTTTTGGCTAGTTGCCCGAACCCTTGCAATAGTACGCATTGGTGAGATTTCTGTGAGAGTTTTGATTAACTCATTCACATACTCTGGTGGTGCTAAGAAACCCGCCCCTGTGTCATTGTTGACAGTCAAAGCCTTAACTTCTTCAGGCTCCATATTGGCATCGCCTTTACGCAAGAACTTGTCGAAAGCTTGAACAGCCATATCAACTTGTTTTGCCTCAAGACCAGTTTCAGGCCGCTTCAACATTGCTTCCATGCTGTCTAGCTTGTCACCAAACTGCTTCTGCTCTTCTTGAGCCAAAGTCAGCTTCTGGTTTATGTCCTCAAAGCGGTCTAGGTCAGCTTCAATATTTTTCAGCTTTTCTTCAACCAGCGGGTCGGACGAACCCTTCTTTTCGATTTCCGCCAAACGAGCGTCATTGGTAGCTTTGAACTCTTCAAAAGCTGTTGCCATGCCCTCTACTGCGGTTTTGACATCATCAGTCATGTCATAGCCCCTTTACGATTTTAGGATGTTGGTTAAATTGGCAATGGAACTCATTACCTCTTTTTGCTCAATGCCAACCTCACGCTGGTCTAAAGCCTTGAACACGGCATTTGCCGCGACTTTTGATTCACTCCTAGAAAGACCGCAAGCATCCCGCATGGCCTCTTCCCATTCACGAACCGTCCGTTGCTCCCCTTTGACCGCCTGAACTCTCGCTCTGGTATTCATTGGGAAGGTAACAGCACTTATCTCCATGAGGTCAACTTCTTTGAGCATACGCTTTTTGCCACGCTCATCGTACATTGCACCCTTTGGAGAAACTCTGTAGCCAATGGATAGGCCATCAATGGCTCCCATCTTCATTAGCTCATAAACTTCACGGCCTTTTTGTGTACCCATAGCCAAGCGGCCTTTTACACGCAGACCTTTTCTATCTTCAATAATTTCATCAAATACGCCGATAGGCTCTTTGGTATCATGTTGGTAAAGGAGCTTAACGCCCTTAGGACCTTTGCTTGCTATTGATTTAGAGAAAGCCCCCTGCATCATAACATCATTGCCAAGGTCTTTGTTGCCAAAGATAGAGCCGTATCCAGAGAACACGCCCTTTTCTTCATCTTCATCGCTACTGTAAGCCTTTAGCTCTGCTTGAACATCAAGCGTTTCTGATTTCATCTCATCATCAAAATCATCAGTGAAATCTTCAACAAGGGCTTCATCCATCACAGTCTCCTCTTTTCCGCCATCGCGGTAACTGCTCAGACAGACTGCAACCCGCTGGTCACGCTGTGAGTATTCGGCAAGCATGGTGGTATCACCTGTGCATCTTGCCATAAAATCAGACTCCGATTCACCTAAACTTGGCTTTGGTATCGGCATCTGCTTCTCCTAGATTGTTATAATTGCATATATTCATTTATTCTTCAAGCTCATCTTCAGGGGAAACGTATAAAGTGACACATCGACAGTTTATTACATTCGCCGCGCCGCCTCTTGGGTCTCCTGTATAACCCATTCTCCAATCAATACCGCTATGAGGAACAATAAAATCTTCATCCATTTCGACCTCAACCCCATTCATGGCTGTGTGCCATGACCTTGCTCTTGCATCGGCTACCGCAACCCAACGCTTTTTTTGATTTGGAATATTTAGGCTGGCATTGATAGCGTGGTTTGCATAACTAGCGGCGGTGTGCGTTTCTGTCCTTGCTATTGTTGCGCTTCTGTATCTGCTGAATGTGCCGCGCATTGATTCAAATATGTTTTTAGCTATGACAGCAACTCCAAGCCCATCTAATTCCCCTGCTTTAATTATTCTGTTTATTTGGCGCATTGTGGTGTTTGATATTTGCGTAACTCTGATTGCTCCGTACAGCCTGATAAATTCTTTTATGATGGTATCAAATTGATTTTCTTGTTTCTGGCTTCTCAAGACACGCAGACCAAACTCATCTATGACTGATCTGTAGTGGTTGTCTAGTGTTTGCGCAAGGTCAGTAGACAGCTTTATTCCTGTGTTAATAAGCCGACCAGCCTGTTCATATTCTTGCTGACCCTTCTGCCCCACCTCTGCGAAAAGCGTTAGAAGCTGTAGACGCAACCGCCTCTCATAAGAGACGCGCAATCTGTTTTGTTCTATGAACTCTTTGCGTATTGATATGCGATTGCGCTGTACTTTTTGAGCTAACATTAGTCACCTGTTCTTAGCGGGTGGCCTTTCGGTAAAAGGTCAGTATCAAATTTTCCGCTTTTGAACCTTCCTGTCCTGACCGCTGACAAGAACACGTTGACCCTAGCATATGCCCACTGGTCTTGACTGTTCACACTTGGCCTGACTGATGATGGGTTTGTGTTGTAAGCTCCAACGCCTCTACGGAATACAGCCTCAAGCATACGCTGGGTTACACGCTTGCCCTTTTTATCGCCATGCTTGTCGTTATGTTCTTTGACCTTTTTTGCCAAACCCTTCTTGACGGTTTCGCTGATTGGAGCCTTTTGATCTAAGCTGCTATGCTCTGTGGCAGTTTCCATGAGCATATAGCCAATGGCCTCATCCTTACCGTCACGCTCTTTATCAAGTGTCGCCGCTTTGCGTCTTGCCCATGTTTGCCCTGCGTCACCACCCCACAATGCCCAAGCAATGCGTCCTGCACTTGGGTAGCCTTCTTGATCACGCATAAACCCTTGTCCACGTTTATCAACCTCGTGTCGGCTAAAGAATGAGTGCATACGCCTTACTGTGCGGGGGGAAAGTCTTTCCTTGGATACAAGCTGGACTGCTCTTGCAACACCAACTTCTGTTCCTCCTCTGTTAAACTCTTTTCGCCACGCAAGCCCACGTTCAGCCTCTTGCGCCATGCTGTCAGTAGGCGTTGTGTCAACATCACTCTCTGCCTTTGCATCATCATCAAGAACCTCGCTGGTTAAACGGTCATAATCATCATGGGATTCACACGGCATATAGACTACGCCATTTGCTGTTTCATGCGAATGAGTGCCTATGCAGCCTATTTGTTCCGCCCTATCTTCAGCCTCACCTTCAGTTGTAAATACATCTTTTTCAACTTCCTGTTTAGCTTCTTCACCCAACCCATAAGTTTCTTTACCATCTTGTTCAGCCTCCTGTCCTTCTGCTGGCGCGGTTTCCGTGGCTCCAAGTGGAAATAGATTAGCCGCGATATAGACATCATCACCTCCGCTAATTGGCTCAAGCCCTAACCGCTCCCTAGCTTCATTGCGAGAAATAATACCCTCACGGACTGCCTGTGCTACGTTTTCATAAATCCTTCTGCGGCGTTCCACCATTGCTGGGACTGCATCAAAGTCATATTCGATATGGATATCATCACCATAAATAGGGGTCAGCCACTCATTCAGGTCAGACTGCACCCGCCTTGCTAACGGCATTATCGTTTCCTCGTAAAGAGCCAGCCTAGCTTCTTGGACATTTGCATACGTCTGTGAGTCAGGAATACCAATAAGTTGAGACGGAACCCCAAAACACAAAGCGATATCCTTCGCCGCCATGTTTCGCTGTTGGAGAAAATCCATGTCTTTAGGGCTAAGACCCATTTCACGCCAATCAAAATCCCCCTCCAATAATAATGGACGACCCGCATTAGCTGGTCCTTTAAACTTAACATCCAAATCATCCTGTAGCTGTTGGCGTTGCCCATCGCTCAGCTGCATCGCAACACCTCTGTCGCTAGTTGGCTTGAACACTATAGCACCACTAGGTCTTGCGCCGTTGTTGAGCAAGCTGATGTTGTGTTTGTTGATAGCATTGTGATTATCAATATCTACTGCCGCCGCCATAAGCGGAGATAACCCATAGTAATCATCTAATGGGTTGTACAGCTTCATATGCTTTACTTCAGCTTCACCTGTAAGCGGGTTGGCATCATATGTTTTTACAACCTTGCCGTTGATTATATAATCATAACCCGCTGGCGTTGTGGTTTTGCTCGGCTTAACTCTTATACGGTCTGGCCTCAAAAGATAAAGCTCACGAACCTCACCCGCGACCTCAGAGCGAATAGCGTAGTTGTTCCCAGATAACAGCAAGTATGAATATACAGCTTGGAAATACTCAACCCCTGCTTGCATAGGGTTAGGGCGGTTTAACAATGACAATATTGGATGCTGATCCAACTCTGTATCGCCTTGAAATGCTTTGAATGGAATGCAAGCTGCGCCGTTTGCAATCTCATTTACGCAACGATAAACAATAGCGTTTTGCCTATAGCCTTCATCTGCATAGGCTTCATAATTATCCCGCCTATAATGATTTACGCTTGTTGTGTTTAAGTAGACCTGTGGTGCTTCTTTTGTCTCTATTGTTTTGGTCTGTAGGAAGCTAAAAAAATCTCTGATGCCAGCCATTATGAAATTCTCCAAACAGCCGTCCGACTGGATTGGCTAAGTTCTGTTAACGCCCAGACTAAGGCATCAAGTCTATCAGGGGAGGTTTTACTGCCAAGGGTAAACGTACACAATTGCTCTTCAAGCTGCGGGTACGCCCCAACATGAGACACTTTTTGCTGCTCATACAACGCCGCGATAGGTTCTGCCCTGACCATTTTACCTCTTGACGCTGTTACTGGGGTGTATGGAACACCTGTATCAATTGTTCTTATCAGTCTTTCTACCAAATCTCCACCATTATTTACCTCAGCCACTATTCTGTCAGCTTCAAACTTATAATACAAATCAATCGAAACCCTTGCCCAATTATCTGCCGACATTCTGCCAGAACGGTCATCTAAAATGTAGTATCTGTTATCAACACCCAGACCCGCCACCACGATGCCTGTTTCATCTGAGCCTTCATTGTTTGTAACCGCAGGGTCAATAGCGACAATGACCCTTTGCATTTCAGGCACATCTTTTTTTGCTACCCTTGATTGCTCCAACTGCTTGTGATTCCAAAGCGCACCTTCAGTGTCATCGAGTATTTCAGCATATAACTCTTGTCTACCAAGGTTGGTTCCCGCATATCTCTCTTTAAGAGCCTCTAAAGCCTGAGGAGCAAGGTTGGCAGCATTATCAAAGGTTGAACCACGATGTGTGTGAACATCATCTCTAGACATCAGGTTTTTGATTATTTTACTTGGTTTTGGCGTTGTGGTGATTATACACCTTGGACTTGTGCCTAATCTTAGGCCGAACATAAGCTGATCGAATGTCTCTGGGTTTTTCCAAGCCGCAAGCTCATCGCACCAAGCCCTGTGAAACTGCGGTCCTCTCAAGCGGTCAGGCTCTTCCGCACTGAAGCCCATTATCTTTGAGCCGTTCCATAGTTTAATTTCAGCACTTGAGACATTGTAACCATGACCCGCTCCTGACAGCATACAGTCTCTGGGTATTACAGACATCAAACCAGATGGTCCCCCAAACGCAACTCTGCGAATGTCTCCAAATGTAGGAACGACCACCGCGCAAAGGCTGTTTGGGTTTTCTACAGCATACAGAGCAATGTCTGCCGCCCCTGTACGCGTCTTACCCCAGCCCCGCCCAGCCAGTATCAGCCATATAAACCATTCGCCCACAGGCGTTAGTTGAGAGTCCCTAGCTGTTTCCAGCCAATCACTGAACAGTTGCGCCGAACCTCTCAGCCCTTGATTCTCTAACTGCGTGTAAGTCTGACATGACTCTTCTAAAGCTGTCTGGGACTGTAACATCAGCATTTACCTTTGTGATTTCGCTTGCTTCACCTAACGCTAGCTTGCCAATCTTCTGTGCTGTCAGGGCTGTGTTCGCTAACGCTCTAATTTGCTCTGCGCTTAATGTGTCATTGCCATTTCTGTCTTCAGCCTGTGCGCGGGATAGTTTGTTAGCAACCCTGCCAAGCAAACCTGTTGCAATAGCAAGTGAAGCCTTATCCAGTTTGCCAGCCTCTGCGACAATGTCTTTTGCGCGGTTATTCTTTATTTCTGATCTGGTCTTGGCAATAAACTCTGTGCGTTGCTGGCTCCAATCTTCCTTGTCTGCCCTTCTAAAGAGAGTTGCCCTTGCCACCCCATATTTCGCTACGAGTTTATCCAAGCTAGTGACCTGTCTACTGCCATCCTCTTGTAGCTCACCCTCGCAGTATTCCAGCAACATCTTGTCTGATAGGTCTTGTGTTAGTTTAGTAGCCATTTAGTATCACCTAATTATCATCAAATATCAGCTTTGAGCCATGACCAAATATTGTTACTGAGACGGATGGTATCATTTATCTCATTTAATTGATAGACCTCTGGATTCAAATCTCCAGCATCCAAAATGTTTTGCGTCTTGGTTTTTCTGCCCTTGAGGAACTTTTCTGATTGCGTGTCACCCCTAGCCAGATGCCTCTTGTGCAATGTATCCTCATCTTGCTGAAGCACGATAACACGCAAATGATACAGGTGTTGTATTGCCCTAAGGTTATTGAGACTAAAAAGCCTGTCCCCCTCAAGCAGTATATTGCGCTTTTTCATCTCCATATATTGAAGAAAATCTTTGTTGACCGCCATGGACAGTCTGTCTGTACCCTCAAACACCTGTGATTCCTGTGTCCAACCGCTGTATATACCCATCAGGGCTAGATTGTGTTTTTGTTCATAATGACCGCAAAGCAATCCAAACCGTAATGACTGTGGATTTTCAAACTCTGCGTAAACAGTTTTCATCAAGGTGGTTTTCCCTGTTGCTGGCTCACCCCCTATTGCTAAACACTTTAGCTTATTGCTCAAAGCACACCCACCCTTCCTTCATCTTGTCTAAATCATGCCACTGTTGAGGCTGATTGTTAAAAAATGCCTCCACCCTTGGTATTCTGCCAAAGTTTTTAAGCGCATTATTCCAACTGGATACATAAGCTGAATCAGAGGTTTTGTTGTCTGGGTGTAGTTCAGCCAAAAGACTGTGCGGTATTATGGCCTTTCGACCTTCCATGTACTTGTCCCAAAGCCACTGATACTCAGGCCACAGGTCACTCATGTAGTCCATCTCCCAAGACTGCTCGTCAATATAACAGCCGCCATAACGACTGCCCTTATGTTGCCTTTTGTAATTACAGCAAGCTGTCTCAAGGCTTAGAAAACCAGCGTCAGGGTGATTTATACCCCTGATGTAATCTGAGGCAGTTGCCTCAAGGTATTCTATTGCCTGTTTGCTGACTGTTTTTGTATCCCACTCATCTTTTCCTATACAGAATGCCCAACCCGCCCTGTGACTTGCGCCATCCGCAAACTCCATTGTTGGTGGCAGTAGAGGGGCATCAATGAATTTCGTTAGTGCCTCAGTGAAACACCAATGACCCATTCGACCCCAATGGAACCAATCCTTCATGCACTTGTTTTTTAGATTGTTGTAGTTTGATATTGGGTCTTTCTGAAGCGATACTGAAATATATCTACCTAATGACCCATACTTTTTGAGAGAATGGCAGACACTTCGCAAAAACTTTTCAAACACCAGCTTTCTGTATTTACAGTCTGGGCTAAACAACAGTCGTTTTTTGTTGTCGTAGAAGAACTCAACCGCTTGATCTGCAACGTCAGGGGTGAAAACAGGGAACTGATCTGAGAACATTGTCTCGCATGGTCCCGCATAGGTTGCACCATGGAACAAGCCCATCACACACCTTTTCTCAAAGTCAAAACCCAAATCTGAAGCTATCCATGTTTCAACATTGATGTCAGGAGACCAATCGCCTGTCTCAAGCATGAACTTGTAGAATAAATCAAACCCTGCAAATCTGTTTTCATCTAAGCGGTAGTCTATGTCTGTTCTCATTTGAACAGTTCCACTCCCGCTTTGTGTATTTCTGGTCGTATCTCATAAACCAGATAACCTCTGTTACATGATTTTGCCGCCAAACCAGTTGTCCCAAGCCCACCGAATGGGTCATAAACCACATGGCCTTCGTTTGTGAAGTTTTGGATGCAATACTCAGGCACTTCAAATGGCTGGGCAACTACCTCTCCATCAATCACTTTTTCTTTGCCGAATGGTCCCCACAAATCATGACCATAAGTGCTGTACAGCTTATGGGTTCTTAGATTGTAGATGCCCTTCTTGTTTTTTTTCTGAAATGTATAAACGTGACCCATTGTGTGAGAATAGCCGTCATATGCACGTTTTTTCACATAATACTTCACATCTCTCAAGATATAGCCGTATTGGAAGAACGATTGGTTCAAATAGTAAAATTTTGGCAATATTTGTGAATTTGCCCTTCGACAGCCTGTGAACGCTATCGTTACTGTTCCAAGTCTTGGTTTTAATCTAGGGACAAACCAATCCAGAAATTTTGTTTTGTATGTTTCTGGCCTGTTTTTATCTACGCCAAACACTTCCAAATCTTCGTAGCAGGGCGTGCCGCTAAAAAAATAATCGTATTTGTCTGTAGTTAAGTTGTCTATACAACTGCCCAAAATATAGTCTTGGGTGACATCTGTCATCTTATGCCTCCATGGCATTTAATCCTGTCAAATCTTTCCTGTTCTTGACAATCTCCAATTCTTTTTCGGCAGATTGGCAAGCCATCATATTCTCACGATAGTAGCAAACTATACTGATACGCTCAAATGGCTTCTTTGCTTTGAAGTCTACGTTGCCATGCCACTCATGCACGTTAAAAAAACAAACATCAGTGGTTCTGACATCAAATCCAATTCCATATCTAGGCAAGCAAGTGTACCCACCCTCAAACTCGCCAGCCTGTAATACTGCTATATTCCCTAGGCCGCCCTTGAAATCACCAGCGTCACAATGAATTGCTGTTCTGAAATTTCTGTTGACGGTGACTGTTGTAAAAACAGTGTCAGCTATTCTAAAATCAGGACTGGTTTCTTGCCATACTTTTTGCTGGGCTTCCCACCTATCAGGGCATGATTTTTTGAACTCTTCAGATATTTGCTGGATGTAAGGCACAGCCTGTTTGAACTCTGCCATATGGTGCTGTGTCCAAGCCGTTGTTCTACAGTAGGGCATGCGAACACTTCTATCAAAGTATCCAATGATACCGCTTTCAACACTTTTAGCTGTAGCTGTTTTTGATAAAGTGCCGTCCTTTTTTACCCTTTGAAACTGCTTGGCTTGAGATTTATTATTGCCGACAAACCCTTGATAGCTAAATTTAGGGTCATCATTGGGGTTAAAGTACCCCGCCGCATCTCCCCTGTTGTTTGTTACATGGGCGGCTTTTCTTAAAGCTCCATATGCTTGCTTGCATACCTTGGGGTCAAGCACGCCCTTACGAAAGAAAAACAATGGATTGCCTTCAGCGTCATAAGCATCGCAATCGTAGTCAATTAATGTGTGTATTTCTTTTTCGTCAACAAAAGTGCCAGCGCGTTCCGCAAACTCTTCAAAACTGCACTTGGCCTCTACTTCAACTTTTTTGGCTGTTGTGAGCATTTTCTATCACCTTGAAAACAGTATCGGTCATATTTTCAGTACCCATAGATGATTCTAATGCAGCGCACATTTCCCTAAACTTAGGCTCTGTGTCAGTGTTTAGATACAAATGAACCATCTTGACGTTGGTGATTTCATAATCACCCAAAACTTCCTCTACTGGGTCATTGTCATCAACTTCTGTAGCGAATTGTAACAATGCGTCACCAGACAGTCTTGCTATTTCCTCAAGGCTAAATCCAGTTAGCTGCATATCAAAGTCATAATCAGCTATTGCAGCCAACTCGGACTTCAGCATATCCCTATCCCAAGTTGACATCTCAGATGACTTATTGTCCATCAACCTGAATGATCTTTTTTGAGCCTCAGTAAGATTAACAGCTACATTAATTGGAACCGCCTCTAGCCCTAATTCCAATGATGCAAGATGCCTTGTATGACCCGCTAATATAATATTATCTTCATCAACAACGATAGGTTGCCTAAACCCATATTCTTTTATGCTAGCCGCAACCACTGAAACAGACTCACTGTTGTTTCTTGGATTACTCTGGTAAGGCAGTATGTCCTCTGGACTGACTAATTTGATATCCATAATTTTTCCTCTGAAAATTTACTGCTTAATGAACGTATAACAATTTTGGCTTAACTACAACTCTGAGGTTCAAAATTATGAACGCATCAATCTCATGCTTCATTCGCAGATTGCCGCCGAAAAATATGACGAACTGTTTTCAAGGCTTCATCTGAAAAATAAAATCTATCCACAATGACAAAGCAACTTTTAATGTTCATTCTAATTTTCAAATCTAAAGATTATGACAAATGCTTTTCGCGCCTTCATATGAAAAATAAAATTCATCAACAGCGACAAAATGATTTTTCATGTTCACGATGTTTTTCAAAACTAAAAACAATGATCGTTTTGTTTTTTAGGTTCATGATCAAAATCAAATCTAAAAATAATGAGCGTTATGATTTCATGCTTCATTTTGTCTTATGAAACTAAAATTTATGACAGTTTGTTTTTTCTTGTTCATTAGAAAAGATGGCTTCATGTAAAGTGACAGTTCAGTTTTTAACCTTCAAGTTAGTTTTTTAAACTAAAATATTGACGATTGATAATTTCTTGTTCACAATGATTATTCATTCTCTACCTAATTGGGCGGCATATCCCAAGTATGCCGTCCTTTTTTATTGGGCGTTAGCGTTGCTTAGAGCCTCACTGAGAGCCTTCACACCTAATCCATACAACCTGTCAAAAAAAACTTTAGCGCAATTTTCTTGCCCTACCCAAAGTTTTAGAGCTATATCAAAAAAAAATCGAAAATAACGAAAAAAAAGGCTTTTCTTTCTGAGAAATGTTTTTTATAACAGACTTATTGGAGGGTTCGAGAG
>PDMW01010095.1_pt1 | contig 17481 bp, 20 predicted proteins | sample 1515511 | NCBI WGS metagenome assembly PDMW01 (sample SAMN07343023, study PRJNA328102) | Marine metagenome, whole genome shotgun sequencing project. | biome: marine; feature: bay; material: water; isolation source: viruses from water sample < 0.22 micron filtered, nuclease treated, low... ... | reverse complement strand
GTATAGGGCTCTGGTAATAAAGCAAATCAAGGGAGAAGCCGTCAAACGAGCTTACGCCCCCTCTGACATTGATCTCTTGGCCTATTGTCGGAGAGAATGCATCTGTGGAAATTACCTCAAGCCATCGAGATCTAGAATCCGATCCTGTTACGAAGTCTGGGGCCTCATTGCAGAACTTATAGAAGTCTTCGATACGCAATGTTGAAGTGCTTGCAGGTGACCCCAAGCTTGGATTAGGATCGAATCTACCTGTGATTGTAACGCTAGTCGTGGTTGCCGCAGTGATCGTGTAATAGTCGTCAGGGACATCTCGATTGCTATACCCTTCAACATACAACTTTGCACCGACATTATTGATCATAATGTCCGCATCCATATACACATTCGAGAATAAGAATGTGACATCGTATACATCTCCACTTATGTTTATAACATCGGCAATTACCGTAGACAAGAAAGGCCCGGCAACAAAGCCGTGACCTGCGAACTCTGCCCAAATTATATTAGTCCCAGCCATTATGTTGCCCCTCCGACGCTCACGTTCAAATCTCTGAACGGAATACTAACTTTCCAGATCGCTCCTCTGCCTGACACATCTGTAAGAAAAGAGTCAAGGGATTCAAGACTTCTACTCTGAACGAGTCTACCCTCACGGTACTCTCCGTCGTCCTGATAAATGCGGTACGTGAAGTCTGTGCTCGTTTCTAGGGCTGCATCACGCAAGGTTTGTAGCAGATTGTTTGGGTCATCCTTATCTGTTCGGGCAGGGGTAGAGAAGCCGTCAAGCTCTCTGCGATACTGGAAGATGTAGGATGCATATACGATTGGAAACTCAAGAAGACGATTAGTTCTTTGAGATCCCCACTTTACAACAGATGTGGTATTTGTTGTAAGACCTTCGGAGCCAAACACAGTATCTTTATATTCGCGCTCATCGTAAACGGTCTTCTGATAAGGAGCCCAGAAGCCAGCAACATTGAAATCTCCCTTTCCAATCACAATAGCACCGATGTTGAAGTCTGGATTACTTCCGTCAGAGCCGAATGTGGAAGCCTCACCTGCCGTCATAATTTGCACTTCAATACTAGTCGCAGGGGTGAAGCCCGACAAGTTCATGGTCCCAACGAGAGCTATCACACTTCCAGTCTCCCACTGATACCCTCCAGTGATAACGCAAGCGGGCTCATTATGCTTGGCCGCATCAGTCATCACATCTTCCACGGCAGCAGCCAGAACCCCCATCAGAGAGTCATTGTCGGCATCGCCCGAAGAGTCCGTGGCAAAGCCCCAGTAGTATCCTGAATTAATAGTGCCACTATATGTGGCAGAATCGTAAGTCACCTCAATGAGGATGTCACTTTCAATGTTATGAAGCCAAGATATGACTGGGAACTCTGGTGTTGTTTCTGAAAAGTACATATTTGTTTTCCTTAGTTGAGTCCACGGTCTCGGGACTGATTATTAACCCGCTCTAGCTCTCTAGATACAGATCTCCTATCGTTTAGAATACCGAAGGATATATTTTGGTTATAACTATTGTTCTGAATTGGAGCAGGGTCTTCTTTGGGAGCAGTTTTAGCACCACTTTTTGAACCCTTGCCTCCACTCGCTCCAAGTTTGGCACCTGCTGTTATCATGACTCCGCCGCCACTAATCTGCGCAAGGCCCTCTCCATAATTCTGTGCAACGACGTTACCGATACCTTCCGCTACGAGTGCGCCACCCTTAGCCACTAGGTCTCTACCAAGAGCCTTTTTCAACGCTTTCCTTCTTTTCTTTCTCGACTCACCTTCTGTATTTATAATAGCACTCGTGAGAGCATTCATGCCAGAGATGATTTCATTACTAATGAACGCCTGCTGCTTTTCTTGCATCGCTCTGAGTTCTTCATTCGCCTCCTCTCTAATTCGAATACGCTCTCTTTCGAACTCCTCAAGACGCCTTAGGCGCTCTGCTTGCGCTTCTTCCTCTTCAAGTCGATTGGCTTCGGTCAACTCTCTGCGCCTCTCCACCCCCTCAGCCAATATCCCGTTGATGAGTTCCTGCTCTGCACGTGCATCATCTATACGCTCCTGTGCCTTATTTGCTAGGTAGGCGTTGAGTTCCTTCTGATTCATCATTACAGTACCAGTATCATCATCATCGCCCCCTCCAAGGGATGGAGTTTCTACATCAGCGTTCCCAATGTTCTGAAAGGCGGTATAGATCTCTATCGCCCTATCTCTTGCTGCCACCATGGCTGGGTCAGCCAGATTCAAACCTTCAACTAGGCTGAGGCCAAATGTCAAGACATTACGAGTGGCTCCATCGAACGAATCAGCCGTCTCCCCAGCCTTTGTAGAAAGTTCTACCAGCTTTGGCCCAATGCCATCGCTGCCATCGATTGCTTCAGCAGCGCGCTCTAGAGCATCAGCAAAAAGCTCCACTCCACTCTTCAAGCCTCTGAACAGTCCTATCGCTGTCCCCAAGCCTGGAATTAGAGAAACGATTGCAGTCTTCATGAAACCCAGGGTGGCATTCAAGGCTTTGACGTCAGTATCAACATCTCTGACCAGAAAGAGCAGCACATCGAAGCTGTCCTTCAATAGTTTAATTATCGCTATTGAAACGGTTATGATATCGTTAATTGTCGCCAAGCCATCATTGGTCAACTTAATGATCGCCTCTTTGTTTTCATCAACATAAGTGACTAACTCGGAGAACGCAGTAGTAAGCTGTGCAGTGATTTCCTCGGTCCCTGAGATTTCAGTGATGATATCCTGTGCCGACGACACCAATTCATTGAATAGAGGAAGAAGCGGAGCCAATGCTTGATTCCTGAAGCCGTCAAAGGTTCCTTTCAATCTTGCAATGTCATCGTTCAAGGCTTCAGCCGCAACGGTCGTTTCACTTGAAAGTACGATACCTAAATCACGAGCTTCTTGCCTCATGGCATCAATACCTTCGGAGCCCTGGTTTAACATTGGAATCAATGCAGCGCCCTGGCCACCAAATAACTCTACAGCAGCGGCAGTCTTAAGAGTGCCATCTTCCATCTGGGAGAATGAATCAGCGATCTCACCAAGCATGTCATCAAGGTTACGAACATTTCCAGACGAGTCCCTCAGAGACACACCAAGCCTTTCAAATATTTCAGAAGCAGCAGTACCACCACGAGAGGCGGCGGCCACCTTGGTAGCCAAAGAGTTGAATGACTCTCTTGCCGTGTTTATATCCGCCCCAGATAGCTGCATAGCGAACCCGAGTTCCTGATAGGCGTCCGTAGTAATGCCTAGAGCCGCAGATGTCTTTGCAATAGCGTCAGCCTGCTCTGAAAGCTCCATTGTCATGTTTACAACGGCAGCAGCCGCAGCAGTAATAGCAGCAGCCGTCGCCGCAATAGCAGCAGCCGCAGCAGCAGCACCAAGCTTGGCAGCGTTGAGCCCACCTTTTAGTTGATTTAACTTCGTGGTAGACCCTTCACTGGCTTCGCTCATGCCTCCAAGACCACCTTCGGTCTCTTCAACACTATTCTTAAGGTCCTTGAACGAGTTGCTTAGTGTCCCGACATCTCCTGCTTCGATTTTAATTTCAAGATTTGCTGTATTTGTACTCATTTAACTCGCTCCTTGGGTGTTAACCGAATAGTTCCTTCATCTTTGCCGCCCGTTCTTGTTTACTCTTGGCCTCTTCGTGCTCAAGAATTTTCAATCTAGTCATGTAATTCCAATCAATGTCGACAACTTCATTCATCGACTGGGAACCTTCTCTAATAAGATCAAGATAGGCCATGAGATTATCGTATTTGTTGAAGTTGTTATTCATTCTTGGGCAGTTGCAAATTGATCCGCATCCACGGATTTCTCTCTTTTCATCGGACCAAGTTGCGCAATTATTTGCTTCGTCAGCCTTATATCTGACGAAGCTTCTCATTTTCCCTCTTCGCTCTCCTTTACTGAAGAAGATGAGATGTATGCATCTGCCGCAGAAATTACGAATTGGAATCCGCAAAGGTTTAGAATCTGGCGACGACCCTTGTCATCATCGGGCCACTCGTCCAATCCTTCAACTCCTCTTACATCTCTGATAATTGAAACCAATAGGTCAAGGTAAATTAGAATCATTTCTGAGTGAGTATCTGAGTCGTCAAGGTCTGGATCTACACGGCCAATTCGAGAATTGAATTGAAGAGTCTCGGTAGCGGTGAGTCTTGCGATGTCTAGTTCAATGTTGCTTCCATCAATCTCAAACTTAATCGTGTCTTTCTTGTATAATTCGAACATATTGTCAATCCTCCAAGGATATGTGTTTGGGCCTGCGTAAATCGCGTGGCTCGTTAGTTAAAATACTTAGCAGCGAAGACTATGGGCGCTTAACTCAAAAGGCCAAATCGTGCCATGACGTAGCTATCCGCCCGATCATCGCACCCAACCACGTAGTTATCCTTTTTTGTCTTTGTAAATCCAAGGTCTGCACCTTCTGCGATGACCCATGAAATGATCTTGCCTTTCAATGCTTTCTTCCGATGATAGGAGGATAGTTTCTTGTCAACCTTAGTATCGATATTAAGCTTCTTGCGCGCATGTGTTGCCGAGACGCTCTGTATGGGCTTCTTCCACATTTCGTGAACCAGTAGGCGTATCGCTCCGTTAAATGCCTGTAGGACAGCAATGGTGGACGCTGAGGACCCTTTCTTACTGAACGACATGACAGGTTCTTCCACAAACACTAATTCGGGCTCTGGAAATGATTGTAGAGTGACCTTTACGCTGTCGCACATGTCATAGAAGTCTTTGGTCTTACGCAAATCAACGTGGCCATATTGAATGACACTACCATTGCCATCAAGTAACGTGATTCCTACGATGCTGGTTGAGATATCTATGCCCATAATCATGATGCAATCCATGATGTGATGAGTTCTCCGTCTCCTTCCAGGCTGTAGCTGTAGTAATGGCCTGTATCCAAATGATTCTGTATACCGATAATAGTGGAGATTGCCTCGCTGAAACTGTCCGTCTCATATTCGAAGGTCTCTTCGTTGGTGTAAACTGCTGTAATTCTGAATCTCATAAGCTTATAGTCTCCCGAGTCCTAGATAAGTATTATACCACACGTTTCGATGGGGTATAAACAACAATGACCCGACCCAAAAGGGCCGAGCCATCATCGTTCATTGCTGGAGGAATCAATGAATGGGGAAATGTTTTTAGTAGGTCCAAACAAGTCGGCAGAGGGATCCTGCGTCAGAGTAGCTAGATCCAGGCTCACGAACAACCTTGCCTTCAATTGAGTAGGATTCAAAGCCATTCTTGTCTCCCAGAGTCACGCCTGTGAACTGGACCTGACTGAGTTCTAGCTGAAGAGTGTTGCCTGTAGCAGAATCTTCTAGAGTAGCCGAGATAGCAATTGTTCTGCCAGCAGCAAAGTTCTGGAAGAATACGTTGTTGTTGTTTTCAGTAGCTGCAACTGTGAAGGAAACAGTAGGCGATGCGTTAAAAAACACTGGGGATACGCCGAACCCGCTTGCCGCAGTCGGATCCAATACATCTGGAGTTTCAGCGTTTGAATTGAATGAGAGATCTGCAAACTCGACCACATCAATGTCTTCGCCGCCAGAATCAACAAGGCTAGCAGTGATTCCTTTTACAACGAACGGAGAACAGCCTATATTACCGACTGTGTTACTGCCGTATGCGCCATACTCCCCGCCTGTAGTGATGAAGTCATCCTGTAGCCCGACAAACGAAAAGTCCATCTGTGCTCGTTGCCCAGAGGATAGCACAAGGCTGACTGCTCCAGTAGATCCAAACATGGACTGAAGAGTATCCTCAATGCTATCATTGCGCTGAACAAGTCCGAATGACAAGGACGATGGCTCACCAACGGTAGCTCCTGACGGTGCCACGTAATCCACAATCGGAGCGGTCGTAGGAGTCATGATGGTGCTAGTCGTGCTTGAGTTATCTGCTTGCCATCCACAGCCCTGAAGAAGGCGAACGAAATAAGGTGCAACGATAGTGTCACGAGGAATTATCTCGCAGGAAAAGGACAATGAAGAGCCCTGGGAACCCGGTACACCACACATTTCACCTGCCATTCCGTCCATGACTCCATCCCTTGCAATAATTTGCTCTCCACGATCTCTTGAAAGAGTGATGTCGAACGCAGGAATTGTGTAAGAATCTGCATCTAGGGTGTCTGCGGTTCCAGTTGTCGCCTCATTCTCAAAGCAGAGTCGCTTCAATTTTGACTGATAAACGTTTGATGATGCCATAATATTATGCCTCTAATAGTGTTGGACTCGTTTGAGCCATGTTTTCTGGTTATCCTGATTTAAAATACTCTCGACTTGACCCGCTAAGCGGTCACTGTCCATGAGAGCGGGAAGGTCAGGGGTGTGTTTGTGTTTTTGTGCTTTATGATTACAATCCAGAGGTCTCCATCCGAGATAGACACGTCGGCAATTGGAATCTCTACGGAAGTTGCACTTGCCGACACACTTGTGTTCTCGAATGTGTTTTGGTTAACGATATAACATTCAGATCCTGATGGGATCGAAAGGCCAGTCGTATCGAAGTTAATGGTTGTCGCAAGACCAAGGTCCGCTGCCGAAATTGAACAAGCGGTCGACCTATTTGTCGTAGCCCCTGCTGAGAGAACGACTGCTGTGTCTGTTGCTATCGGGGGAGATACATCGACGGGATCGAAGACAGAATCCACCCAAGGGTCGAGAACCAATGTTGATGGAATGAGCGCCGGTTCGTAATTGATTAAGACTCTTGTGTATACGTCGAATCTGATAGCAAAGGCAGTCATGTAAAGATGACCGCCCTTGATAGGAACTGTTCTACTCTGTGCTGTTGATGTTGGGTCTACTCGATACATTGAACAGGTTCCTGTTTGGCCTGGAGCGTCAGGAAGGTGTCGTTCTAGGACTGTCATTGCGCAAAGAGCCATGTACTTAGCTTTCTTCGCAGCCCATGCGATATCCCCAGCGTCTGAAGCGACGGCAGCAACGAGTTCATAAGTGATTACATCGTCCTGACTGTCCACAATACTTGAAACATCATTTCTAGAGCCAACCTCATACAAGGTGACTGCCGGAAACTCGATGGCGTTTGCGGTTTGCTGTAGGCGAATAGAGTCAAGGCCAACAACTGTTTGCATTGGATAAGGAACTTGGTAATCCGTGCCCAGGTCGCTTACAGTATTGAAATTGTCGATTTCATCATTAAGATAGCTAAGAAAGATGTAAGATTGCTTCTGATCGATGTAGTGTCGGGCAAGCGCCCACGTGTTAAGGCTCATTATTGTTCTCCAGTGTTTAAGTTATTTCCATCTCAATTTGCCATTCTCTACGAGCCACTTGCCAACGACCTCTGCTCCCTGATCTGCGGCAGATTGTGTTATGCCAACGAAGCTGTACATATCATTAACATATGGGGCATATGAGACATTAGATCCAAACGTGATTAGATCTCCTTGAATTACAACATTGATTGCGGACTGATTGGTCAATGACCTTTTAAGGGCTCCGGTTTTTACGAGTGTATTTCCATTCCATGACTCCCCAATTGCTGAACCTTTAGATTCGAAAATGTCTATGTAATTATCTACAGCCACGTCCGTTAGCATTTCAACGAATTCTGGTTCCTGTGGAAGGTTGGCAATAGCCGACAAATCCTCTTCAAGGCCCTCAATCATTTTGATGAGGCTGTCCATTCCTGATATCGAGAATTCCATTATAATGAATTGCCACGGATAATCTTTCCTGGGATCGTACCGAACCAAGCGATGGGCTCAACACCGGGCACAGATTCGCCCGTAGACGCATCTACGCTGGTCTCTGTGAACGTCGCAAGGTCAGGGCCTGTCTCATTAACAGAAAGTCTATCCGGTCGCTTACGAAGGCTCTCAATGACTTCATCGTATTGCCCAATAAAATAGCCCCCCGCATCTGCCCCACGGTTTCTAGCATTAAGGAGTTCTCCGACGACCTTATTTATGACAGCCTTTTTAAACGTTTCATAATCAGCATCGCCAGCGGTAAGACCCTCAACGTCAATTCCAACAGCCAGTGCCTCTTGCTGTACCTGTGCAGAGACTAATTCAATGTTATCTTCCACATTAGATGTGCTTGGGCTTGATGCCGAATTGATTCTTAGGCCATGAACCTGGCCTTTGATGTCGTCTGTCGTGATCTGATATGTTTGTGCCATTTTAGTTCTCCTTGAACGAGAAAGGGGCCAGCCGTCATGGCCAGCCCCTTTTCAATTAGTGCATGTCTTGTAGTTGCCGAGCCTTACTTAGAAGGTGATTGGAATACGAAGTCCTGCAAGAGCATCAGTTACCTCGCACTTCCAGTGAGCGTCGCCAGTAACCGCTAGTCCTTCTACGGACGGGAATGCAGTCTCACGGACCTTGAAGTCGATGATATCAGCAACTCTGGAGAAGGTAGCCATGCATCCACCACGTGGATCAACGTGTCCAATGAACATGTCAGTGTCGAGCGCGTAGGCTCCGGTTCCTGCGTTAAGGTAGGTTCGGTCCTCGATGAGAACATCAATGCCGTAGCAGTCCTTGAAGAATGCTCGAACTCGGTCAAGGCTGGAGTAGCCAAGTCTGCGAGTAGCAGTGGCATCAGATCCCATTGCAACGCCTGGGCCATTCTGGATGGTGTCCATGCCGCTGAGTCGCATAGCCGCTTTTTTGCCCATGAGGATAGTGTTAACTCGCTTACCAGATGCAGTCTCAATAAGCTGAACACCAGTGTCGAAGTATGACTGAAGGTCAGTAGACTGGCTGCTTAGGTCAAGACCTGCCGCATCACTGAACCCTGCGTCTGCCTGAGTGATGAAGTCAAGAGTGAACTGGTCTAGAAGCTGGTTGGAAACAGCCTTCATTGCGTCGTCTGCAAGGCTTACAAGGCCATTCTGGTCTTCGATTGCTTCCACAACTGCGTTCGGGATAACGAATCCCTGAGCAGCACGTCGCTGAGTCGCCTTAGTAACAGTGCTGTACGAGATGACACCCTGAGCATAGTCGGCATGGTCTGCAACAGGGCCACCCTGAGTCGGGTCAGACGTATTGAGACGAAGGTCTGAGTCTAGCACTTGGTATTGGAAATTGCCAAGGGCTTTATTAAAGGGCGAATAGCCCAGAGCTGCGGGGAGTTGGGAAGGATCATTGGAGCGATCTGCCCAGAGACCCTGGACTACTTGAATGAGGTTTTCTGCTGTATTAGCCATAATATTTATTCCTTTAAGAGTGAAGGGGCTGGTTTAGACCGGCTCGGTGTAGTAAGAAGGTGAGAAGCTGAGCCAGACTGGCCCGCCGTCAGTTGCGTCTGTTAGAGCAACTCCGACAACGTTAACTGAGGTTCCGGCTGAAACGGTTCCGATAGCAGCGAATGCTCCATCGTCTGATTCTGAATTTACGAGGCGTTCGCCAGCAGCGATAGTGCCCTCTGCGATTCCATAGACCTGACCACTGCCCGGTGCGTAGAATGATCCGAGGGAACCTGCGGCAACGTCTTCAAATGCTACGAACATTGCTGGCTCTGCGGACCCAGATGCCAGAATTGCTGTGTTATCTGCCTGAATTTGTACGCCTTCTCCTCGTGAGATGGCGCTATCTGCTGTAAAAGATACTTTTGACATTATTTGAACTCCTATTGAAATGGTGGGTCTGAAGTAAACTACTGATGACCTCACCCAAGTGTATTTAACTAACTCTAGAAAGAGCTTCGGTGTAAGAAATGCCTTCCGCCTTCGCAAGGGTAGTAGCAGCCTTGTAAGGATTAGATGGCTTCGAATTTGCATGTGCAAATCCAATTACTGCTCGTTCGGAAAGAATGCTCTCCGTCTTCTCTTGAAGATTGGAAACGACAAGGTTGTAAAGATCTCGATCTTTCATGTAAGTCTCGACGAGAGACTCGCCAAGTTCAGAGGTGTGTGTTCGAGTAGCCAAATCGTTAGAGACAATGCCAATAACCTTATTAACTTCTTCTGCACGCTCCAGTTCTGCAACTCGGGCTTCTGCTGCAAGGACACGTCGCTCAAGGTCACGGTTAACATTTACCGCAGGTTCACTAAGCTTAGACTCTTCCTCTTCCTTCTCGGCCTCTTCAGGGGCCTTCTCAGCCTCTTCTGAAACAACTTCCTCTTCCTTCACCTCGACTACCTCAGAATCTTCTTCCTTTGGCTTGTCTTCACCCTCTTCGAGCTTGGCCTCCTCTGCAACTTCTTCTTTGGCAACCTCTTCTTCAGCTTCAGGACTGCCCTCAAGTGCTTCAAGGCGTTCAAGGAGCGGTCCAAGTTTTTCAGCTAGCAACTCTCCAAGGAGTTCGTTTAGTTTATCTAGATCCATGTCTGTATCCTCTGCGATGATAAATGTGTCTGTGGTTTCTAGCACAGACGAAAACTGCGCTACGTGTCCTTCTAAAACTACATCCGACTCCGATAACTGATTCAAATCCTGCATTGAGATTTGTCTACTGTGCCTGGGGACCGATACGAGAGAGAGTTCTAGTAGTGAACAAGGCCATGCTCCCTTCTCTGTGAAGTCGTCAGCTTTGTGACCGAATACGAACTTTCCAGAGACATAGCTGAGCTTACCTTCCTTTAGTTTTGCTTCTCCCGCTGGGATTAACTCTACTTCCGCGAAGATGCCTCGGTCGTCTTCAATAATGCCTGTAACGCTTCCCCAGGATTCTCCGTCACACATGTGCTCTTTAAGAATTGATGGGTTGCGAGTCTTAACCCATTCTCTGAGTGAGTTCACAACTCCACTGAAGAACTTAGGGTCGGATAGTGGAAGGGTCTCCTGACCATCAAACAAATCTTTTCTGGGAAGGATGTGGGATAGTCTTGTAGGTGCTTTCTGTTGCATGAGATGTCCTCGTTTTAGGGGTCTGTTTGGGTCTTTTCTCAAATCCTTACAGGGAGCGCATTCCTAGTCATACACTGGTGATTTCCACATTCCTCATGCGGAGTGTATAAGCAGTATACTATGTGCTATCTATAGGTCTGATATCCTGGGTGTCTGGGGCTTCTTTTTAACGTACCCACATCATCTTCAACATGCCATTCAACGACCTTTTTTGCTCCCAAGTAATGACATGCTTAGGATCCTCGTAAGTCAGCATAGATACTGGAGATTCCTTACTTCACTACTACCCAACCGATGCGTAATGGTAAGAAAGAGTGTGTGTGGAGCTATAGTAGGAGTAGGGATGAGCTTAATTACTCTTCTTCTCTGTCTTTCACGTCTCTCTTGAGTTCCTCCAGTGGGTCAACTCCATCCTCCTCGATAGGGGCAAGGTGCTCAACGCTGAAACCTATGCTCTCTAACATTGTCCGTTTGTTTTCTTCACCAACGAATTCTGGCTCAAGGACCCCATCCTTTATCCAAGATGCCAGTGTCATTGCGTTTTCGCTCATATCTTGAACAGTGTTGTCCAAAGCGATAATCTTTGGAACGTCAGTCTTGGGATTGAACCCCATAAGCTCAGCCATGATTGCAAGAAGCTGAGAATCAACATTGGTTCGACCGTTAATGAACTCAAGGAATCTGTTTGTCCTGTCCACAAGAGCGCTCTTATCTTTAGAAGCAACTTCTTGACCAAGAGCAAGGGAGCCCACGCCATCGATGCCAAGGTTTCCAAGGCTGGAGTTGAGAGCGCCCCTAATCTTCGAGTCCCAGTACGAAAGCATATTGTTGTAATTGTCTATTCCCGGCTGAGTAACCTGAAGGAAATCCAGGTCCATACCAGAGTTTAGAAGTAATGGAAGTGATTGCCCCGAATAGAATCTCCTCATCCAGGTTCTAACATTAGTCCAAGATGCAGTATTAGACCCATCCCCGTTCTCTTTGGCGACGAGAACTCCCTTTTGAAGTCTTCGTAGGGCCATATAGTTCTTGATATCCTCCTTGTAAGCAGAATAAGCCGACATAACAGGTCTCAAAATAGGAGATCCCCAGTAATTAGAGGTGAAAGCATCGTCACCAAACCAGACCAGCTTACTAATTGGAACGGTAACTGTACTGTCACCATTGTTAATCCTAACGCTCTCAAGCCTGTGACGGTCTTCTGTTAGATTGAACCACTCAACCTGCCAAGGAGCTATGTTATGGAGCATGAATTTAAAAGCATCTGGACCTTCGGTGGGCATGTGCATTTCCCAGAGAGAGAAGCCGTATGTGCTCATCTGATTCCAAACTGTTGAACTAAATCTTTCCAGGCTCAAGAACGGCATTGAATTAAGAGCATGCTTGATCGCCCGTGCACACAAGGACTGTGAGGTTGTTGGATGATCCACCTGAGGAATAACATCGTATTCAAGAGAGCACACTGCGGCCTCGGCATCGTTCATGATTGGAGCAATAATATCTGAAGCGTACCTCATCTCGGTCAGAAGACCTGGGTCATACACCTTTCCGATTAAATCCTCAGGGCGAATACTTTTATTAGGGTCATACCAACCGTTAAGGGTAGTTCCACCAAGAAACGGACCTTTAGTTGAGGCATCACCCTCAATCTGTCTTGTGAGTGCAGCCTGGAGGTCGTAGATGTTGATCTGTCCATCCTTCACGTACTTCTCTTCAATAAGCTTCTCTAGCTCTTTGAGTCGTTCTTGGATGTCTGCTTCGTCATGGGCATCCAAGATGCCGTCTATTCCTCTATTCATTGTTCACTCCAGTAGCTATTGAAAGGTTTGTTGCATGACAGTGTATGAGTCATACGTAAAATACGGTTGTGTTGTCGTAGCGAGTTAGAAGTCAAAGGACACCCCGTGCTCATTGCCGACCATCAGGTCATCGCCCTCAATGTAATCTTCGCGATAGTATCTGTATGCGCATCTCACTATATGCCGCACATCTGCAACTCTTTGTCTGGTGATGCGCTCATCAACCTTATCGGTTAACTTGCGGTACATGATATTGCTAAATGCACGCCGGGGTGTTATTGAGTCTGGGTCACTCACAAGCTCTTCCATGCATTGGAGGAACACATAAGCTAATTCTCGGTCGGCGGGACTGGCGGGCACGTCTGGAATGTATTGTGCTAGAATTTCCCAGTCTAGTTGGTCAATGATGTCGCCAATTGATTGTGAGGCCGACATGTCCTGCACTTGTAGTGGTGTTTGAAATGAATCGAGCGATGTGTAGGGGTTGTATTTATCTTGGTAAGAAATATCCCAACAATCATTTCTATTGTCCCTTGCGAGTGTGTACCCCTCCCATCCGAGAACTTCCTGTGCGATAAACCTTGCATGATCCTTAATCTCAACTCCCTCTGGAACATCAGCATCCTTAATCTTGTGCCTGCGTATCGACGAGTGCTTCTTAGAAAAGAATGAACAGGACCCGTCAACCTTCCCACTAATCCAATCCAGAGAGTAAAGATAACCCGTGCGGTATAAGTAACCGTAACTATTGGACTTCTTATCACTATTTGGGTCCACCCTGGAGGGGTCCCAACCAAACATCATCGCTTCATACAGCTTCGATATGCACCCATTAATTCTATTCTCCGATCTGTTGGAAGCCATTACAGCCTCCGCCATTTGTCGATGGCGCTTGTAAAACTTGCCGTATTTGGCATCAGCTTCCATTTTCGTAACCCCATCCTTCAATTCAATTGTTCTTTCCTCTCTGTCAATGATGAACATGTCTTTGTAATCCTGCATGAGGACATCCATCTCCTCACGATCCCAGAAATTCTTCTTGGCCTTAGCCTTACCTCGTCTACTACTCATAAGTCTCCTGTATTTTAAGATACTACACTGTATTTTTTTACATAGTTACAGTAATGTTATATCATAAATAGGTCTTTGTAGACCTTTATTAATGGAGGAATGCGAAATGAAGGAAAATAATTACTCACCAATTCGTTTGAGAGCCAAGGAAGCTCGCATCAGAAACTGGCACAACAAAAACCTAGACACCTTAAAGGTTGAACTAGGAGAGGTTGCAATTGGCCAATATGCAGAGGAACTGGAGAGAACTCTCGACAAGCTTGAACAGTATGCCAAACATAAGATGGAGCCCGCCATGAAAGCATTGGATATCCTGTCAGACAGGTACTTTGCCCCACTAGTTAAGACTTTCGACTACATGGTATGGGTCGAGAGGCCCGGACTAAATGAGCACATCGCCCTCTATTGGATTGTTAAGAGGATTAAGTTCTCTTGCGGAAACAGATTCTCGGAAGAAACAATTAAGAAGTTCCTTAAAGCCGTCTGCGATCTCTACTCAAGTTACGGATGGGAGATACGTGATGAGCCTAAGGTTATGGTCATGAGCAGAAAGCCATCGTTCAACGTTGAATGGCACGTCGATCTTTGGGATCGAAGAGGCTCGGACAGACCTCTGGTTTATCGTATGCTCGCAGCCCAGGGTTCAGGAGAAAAATAATGGCAACCAAGAAGAAAACATTAGAAGACATCAACAAGGGCAAGGACGCAAGTCAGCATGTTGATTACATACTCAAGAGATTGGGCCACGGAGCCACGCCTGCTGAGATTCAGTGGGAGATGAAGAGGAAGTTCAAGCTATCAAAAGTTAAGGCCCAGACAATCATTGATGTATGCACGGACCTCGTATTCAGAGTCGAGCCGGATTACGTAACTAACATCGTTTCGCAGATTCGATACAACACCGCACAGACGCTTCAGAGCGTCGATGAGATGCTTGAGACCGCAGAGTCGGACTACGAAAGGCAAACGCTCTTGAAGACTCGTATGGCGGCTGTCAGCACCTTGCAGAAGATGTTGCCAACCAAGATTGAAGTCTCCGGTGGTGGTCCAAACATTAAGAAGATGCTCTTCGAACTTCATGATATTGATGAGGAAGAGTAATGGAGAAATCAATGACAGAGACAACATCAAGAGCGGAAGGCAAGGAGAAACCTAATGAGTGACTTTGAATTTGGTGATTGGTTCCGCTTCCAACAAAATCACGTACTCTACGACTTCCAAAAGAAACTGTTGCATGACAGTCTCAGGCACTCGTTCGTCGCATGTTTGGCGGCAAGGCAGGTGGGAAAGACTCGATATCTCGCGATCCTGTCTCTTCTCCTGGCTGGAGGTGTTAGTGGTAAGGGTATTGAGATACCCGCTCACGATGTCTTCATCATCTCGGCAACCTATCAGAAGTCTCTCATGGTTGTGAAAGAAATCAACGAGGTTCTCGGTGAGCTTAATCTAATCAAGAAGATCTCTCATGACACCGAAGGAGGAAAGACCGAGGTGGTCCTCAAGGGAGGAACTTCCATTACAGCGCTCGCAGGTAAGCCAGGGTGTCTGCAAGGAGAGAGTGGAAGTTGCCTGTGGGATGAAGCTTCTCTAACGGAGCACGACCCTGCTGATATCTATGACCAGTGCCTTGCTGCATCCAGTGCTAGGGATTTCTATCGAGTGATCATGTGTACCAATGCCGACCAACAGGGAAGCTGGATTTGGGAGTTCTTTGAGAGCATCAGCGATGAGTTCAAGAGGAAGAGACGAGGCTTCAAGATCCACCGATACAACATTCATCAAGTGTTCCCTGGAGGACTGCCTTCCAGAATTGAATCAAGAAGGACGATGATGACATCAAGTGGGTGGAGGAGGTTCTACCTAAATGAATTCGTCAGTGGCGATGCAGGAAGGTTCGATGCAGAGATCATACACAAGGCGACCACACAAACATGGGAATGTAAGGATGGGCTTCGAATCATGAGTATTGACCCAGGCTTCTCAATCAATGGAGACCCAACAGGAATTACCGTAAGCTCCGTGAGCAATGACAAGGTTGAGGTGCTGCATGCTGACTTATGGTTCGGTGTGTTCGAGGGAGAGCAGCGTGAGCGCATTGGTGAGCTTGTCAAGAAGTATCACGTATCACGTATCCTGATTGACCAAGGTGTCGGCGGTGGCATCGTTCGTGACAATCTAATCAGAACTTATGGCAAGGCAATGGTGATCCCTGTCTCGGTATCCAGAAACAAATATGCTCTCTGGTGTGCCGAGCTGGAGAAACTAATGCTGGAGGGGAGATTGAGGATTAGGCCAGAGCACACCTATCTGATTGAGGACCTTAAAAGTATTGAGCTAGACAAGAGGGGTAACATTGTAATTCCTAAGCGGGCTCACACCAATGGAACTAACACCATTCACTGTGATGCTGCTGCATCGCTGATGTACGTTACTGACCACGTTGGTGGCCAGCTTAATAAAAGAATTGCTGAAGAGATTAGAGTTGACGATGAATACTCATACGGATTCGACTCTTCTAGAGCCTACGACAAATTCATCTAACAAGAGAGAGAAGACATGATTAAGAGACAACTATTGAAAGGATTTGCGCTGGGCTGTATGCTCGGTGTGATTAGTGTTTTAACTGGATGTGCAGGAGTTCCTGTGAAGGAGGTTCTTCCAGATACTGTTTGGCTTGAAGCGACCGGAGAAGGAGAGATTACAATTGGAATGGACAACTACCCTCCAGTATCAATGGAGCATGAGGGAGGCGTTACAGTTTTATGGGACTTCTCCTGGCCGCCAAAGATCGTTGAGGCAGAGGACTGCGCTCGCATTGAGTGGATGTTCCTTGAGCACGAAAGCGATGGGTGTTCTGATGAAGAATGAGGGAGTTCGTGGGATGTGGAACACCTTATTGTTTGGTGTTTTCATCGCAATTCTAATCTTGGCAATCCTTTTATTTGGCGGCGTAGACTGAACCCCTTAGTAACATACGAAAGTAAATTACTCTAGTTTTCGGATACTTAGGGCTTAAATAGCTACTCGGGTCATGCATTTATCTTCAGCATTTATGCGGGTTTGCGCTGATGACCCAAGTAATTTAATGTGTCACGCCACCCAGACCTAACAGAGAGATAAACAATGCGACCGAACTTTTACGAAGAAATCATCGACGAGCAAATGCTGATTCTTGTCTCCAACGGAGACGAGGGCACTCTTGAATACCTGGAAAGCCTCTCGAATGACGAGCAGCGCCACGCTATTCTTTCGATCCTAGATAAGGACATTGGCCTGTTCGATAAGATTAAGAACTCTATGGACGGGGAAAAGATCCCGAAGACGCAGCACGTTTCTAACATCGTGGAAATGATGCGCAAGTACGTCGGCGTTAGCAAAGTCGAGAAGAAGAAGTTTGGAGAGGTCATGACTCCCATTTGGCTTGTCGAAGACATGCTTGATAAATTGCCAGAAGACGTGTGGACAAATCCTAATCTCAAGTGGCTTGACCCTTGCAGTGGCTGTGGTGTGTACCCTTCGGTGATTGTGCACCGCCTTATGGATGGACTCGCTGAATGGGAGCCGTGCGAAGAGAGTCGCTACAAGCACATTGTCGAGAACATGATTTATGTTTGCGAATTGCAAGCTAAGAATATGTTTCTCCATCTTTGCACCTTCGACCCCGAAGACACGTTTTTCCTTAATATCTATACCGGCTCTTTCTTGAGTGATGGCTTTGACAACCACATGAAGAATGAGT
>PDMW01018905.1_pt1 | contig 17595 bp, 25 predicted proteins | sample 1515511 | NCBI WGS metagenome assembly PDMW01 (sample SAMN07343023, study PRJNA328102) | Marine metagenome, whole genome shotgun sequencing project. | biome: marine; feature: bay; material: water; isolation source: viruses from water sample < 0.22 micron filtered, nuclease treated, low... ... | reverse complement strand
TAGCCATTCTAAGTCAGAACATGATGGTATATGTAATGGTTTAGATATGCTTGTCAGACACTTTGAAGAATTAAAGGAGACTGTAGAAGTTAAAGAAGTTCCTAATAAACATAAACAATATCAAGATTGGTTAAAAGATTGTCCCGTAAATTATAATCAAGATAGTACTGATGATGATGGGGATGATGAAATTCATGTTGTTGGTTTTGTAGTTCCAAAACTAAAGGGAGAAAGCTAATGAGTAAAAAAGATTATACAGTCAAGTTTGACGTTAACATTTGGTTTGATAATAACTTTTCTATTGAGGCTAGTTCTCAAGAAGAGGCTGAAGAAAAAGCTGAACAGTTAATGAAAGAAATTCAAGATGACTTTAATAATACAATGCCCCCAAACGGAAGTGTATTTCATACATCTAAATCTAAAAAATTTCTTGGAGAATTAGATCAATGGTTCTTTGGAGATTGTCAATTAGATACTGTTTATGTTGAGGAGGATTAAATGACTACACAAATAGACTATACTTATAAAAGAAAAAATGGTGGCACAACTTTATGCTATGGCACTCTAGAAGAGGATAGTAATTTTATTCTCGCATGTGACAATGAAAATCTAGATGGTGTTTGGGCAGAAAGGGACATCGAAAAGCAGAAATCTTGGAAAGATGTTTGCGAACATTTAGAAAAGGTTTATGACGAAAACATAGAGCAAATAGAGACTTGCTGAAAAAACAAGCCTTTTTAAGAGCCATACAGACGGGTTAACAATACTCGTCTGTATGATTATACCCCTCAATTATGGGGCATTCCTCTCATTTGGATAGTGTATCCACACTCCAAACATTCCACCGCAGTACATTCAAAATCGAGATCATCATAATTAGGAGATCGTTCCACAATTGCTTGACCTATATCAGGGTCTAAATGAATACTCCAATTAATAGAGTTACATTCATTACAAGCTAGATGATACTTCTTTGCTCTTTTGAATTTAGGTCGAATAACTTTTCCCATTAAAAAACTCCATCCATTACACATTGTAATATACTAATCGCATCAGCCTCGTCTTCTGTCTGAGGGTCTAGATCAGGATACTTCTCGACAACTGCTTGTCTGACAATATCCTTTGACGCTATTCCAATTCCGCACATATGTTTCTTGATAGTGGTAACGCCTATTGATCTGTACGGGATAGACATCTCTTCACAGACAGACATCAAGACACCTCGCAACTCTCCATAAATCTGTCCCGCATATGTACCACTATGTCTTTGGACTAATTCAAAACCTAATTCTTCAATGGGTTCTATCTCATTAAACAATTCTATTAAATGTCTTCTCATCATGAGAGGTCTCATCCCGCCCCCGCTAATTCTAGCTTTAGACGTATCAAATCTGATGTGTCTGATGACTGAATCTTTTCTCCAAGCAACCCCGCAAAGAGTTCCTATATCAACACCAACTAATGTTCCCATTTATACCTACAATTCCAAGTGTTTTTTGTCCGCAGCGAACCAGCGTAAAGTTTTTTCTTAAAACCTTATAGACACCAACATAGTCTGTCAACGTGTCTGTGTCTACCACTATAATCTGATACACCTTCACAGGGAAATAGGGCTTCTCCAGTAAAAAAGTAAATTATTAAGTTGAAATGTGGACACCATTATAATGTCAGACTTTGTGATCCATGACAGTAATGACAGTAAAGTACAGTAAAACAGTAAACATATACCTATTATTATTATTATATATTACTACTTAATAAGAGATTTACTGTACTTTACTGTCATACTGTCAGTAAAATAGAATTTATCCCGTAAAAACAAACACTTATTCTCCCGCTTTTCCCGACAGTAAAACTTTTTAATGACAGTAAAAACCCGTTTACTGTCATTAATCTAGTATTCCAAGTGCAAAACCTCAACCAAACATCACCCAAAGTCTGATTTACTGACAGTAAAACCACAATTAATGACAGTAAAAACATCTTACTGTCATTAAATACCTTGTTAATTACATATAAATAGTTCAACATTTAATGGACATTCAATTAAAAGGAGATTATAATCTACAGATTGACAGAACTAAGGAGATAAGAAATGTACAATACTAACAAGATACTAGATTTTAAAAAATCTAAAAGAAATCATGCTGACAATTTAAAACCACGAGCGGATGGGGTTTATTGTGAAAAAGAATTTAATGATTTGGTCAGTAATTTAAAAGATAAAAAAACTTCTGAATATAAGTTTGAACTACCACCAAAGGATCAACCTAATACGTCTCAAGAAATTTCTGAGCATTTACAAAGAGAATATACTTTAGCCACATTGACCACAGAAATGAGGATGCATAAAGCTAGGCAAACTCGTATGGATAATGATGTACAAAGATACTTCAATTCATCCCCATTAAGAAATGCCTTTGCTCGATGGATGACTTATGGCTACTTAGTTAATAAGCCATACAATATAACTACTTTATGTGAGGAAATGTGTGCGGATCGAAAAACAATAAGCATTATGGTTAAAGAGTGTGAAGCTGAGGGTTGGGTACAAACAATCAAATCTAATGGTCAGCTATTTTGTTTGGCATCTCCTATACTTGTTGACAAGGTCTATGATTACATACTTTGGAGAAGAAGATTAACTAAGGATACCATTGGCAAGGCTTTTGTTGCCCTTAAAACTTTTGAAGATTTAATGAGTATTGATACCACAAAGAATGATACATATTCAACTGAAATCTAGGTAATTAAACACTATAGTATTCCATGTCGCTCCCTATATTATTAATCTTGACAGATTGAATTTATATAGGGAGTTTTTTTTATGGAAAAACAACACGAACTTCATCCAACCTTTACTGACATTACATGTGAAAAATGTGATGGCTTAGGCTTTATACTTCAAGAAGATGCATGGAGACCTAAACATTGTGAATGTATGGAAGATGCACCTGAGATAGTAGAACCTTTTCAAAAGAAATAATTATTTTTTACAATTTTCTTTTGTTAAAGTTCCATCTAGGGTGGAATCACACCTTATAAAGATAGGGGTCTTATCTCCCATCCAAGCACCACAAACATTGAAATCCATCCACTCAATGGCATCCTCATATTCCATGTGTTGATCTTTAATTAATATATCTACACATTTATCATAGTCATAACAGACAATGTCTTCCATGTTGATACGAGACCCGATGCCAATAATGGCTTCATTAAAACCATCAGCTATAAGATAATCCATGTCAGACATTGTCTGTCAACCACTTGTCTATAGCATCTCTTATAATGCTTGCGGCTGATATGTGAGTTTTGCCAGTTTTACGTTCCTGATGTGCGATATACTGCAACCTTTCTAACTGTGTCTTCTTTAGTAAGGCATTGTAGATAACTGTTGGTTCTCCAATTGTATTCGGGCGGGGCATCTATTTAACTCCTGTGTTTATGTTTGCTTCTTTAAGTTTCTTTTGATCTGGTTTGTAAAAGGTGTCTTCCATTCCCCATCCCGCAGACAACCATGCTTTTCCCTTGTCTGAAAAATGTAAACCAAATCTGGCTCTGACTGTTCCTTGATCAACTCTGCCCACAGTTGAGTTTGGAAAAGCCTCTGATATTCTTCTGGACAACCAGACTGCTGAGACTTTTGAGTTCTTAGCTTGATCGCCTCCGAATTGTTTTAGTAAGTAACCACGATAGGCAGACACAATGTCTCCATTTTTTATGGCACATAAATTATTAGTTGATGTGATTGCCTCATCCAGAAAACCACGAAGCGGATCCTGTTCCAGTTTTATTTCTTCCTGCTTAGAAATCAGACACGTTGGAATCTGATACTGTCCACGTCTTCTTATGTCTGCAAGTCTGTCTACCATTCTGTTTAAAATTGCGGGTAGCTCTGCTTCTAGCTCATCTTTTAATTTTTGATTTTCTGCTGAGGCTCCGATCACAGTATCCATCGGGACAAAGATCATCCTATCGTAGACTGCATCAGACGTATCATCAATCTTGGGTAATGAGTTTCCCGCAAGTCCAACTGTCAAATTAAGTCTGCCCTCAAAAGGTTTTTCAAATTTAATCTTTATGGAAAGCGGTTCGTTTGTAATGACACGTTTAATAACACTATCATTCATGACTGTTCCTACCTTAATCTCATCAGAAAGCCATACCGCTTTATTCATTAGTGCCTCTGCTCCAAACCCACTTAGTTCTTGTAGGTCTATGGCAGTTGCTAATTTTTCTCCAAAGATTTGACGTGGCACATCCAGAATAGTTGATTTACCTGTACGTCTTTCTCCATAAAGGAACAGACATTTAGACAAGGCTCTAGGTCTATTGTGTCTGTACAATGTAGTTCCCATCCATTCTTCAACAAGTGTAATCACCTGTGATCTCTCAACAGGATTTTCAAAATGTGCAAATAGTTTTTCTAATGATGAGTCCCAGACAGGACACTTGCCACCACTAACCCAATCAACATTCAACAGGTTGTCTTCACGGAGATACCATTCCTTTTTGACTGTCACAGTCTGACCTTTATCCAAGTCGTAAGCTATCAGGTTCTTACATATGATAATATTCCTGACGTTACCCCAAGGCACATCGGCAATGTGAACCCTCATCATCAAGCCTTCCAGAACTTCTGATCTGAATTGTTTGGTTGGTACCAGATTAATTGCAGATCGAAACCATTCGTCTATGTCTGTCTTGATGTCCACAATGTCTGCCACTTTCCAAATTCCCTGCTTCGCTGCGTAAAGAAAAAAAGCATCGTTGTTGTGTAAAATATCAGACCCGTTCTGTCTGAAGTTTATAAGTAAAGCATCTATACAATGTCCGAGAATGTCTCTGATGTTAGGTCTTCTGCCAAGTGCCTGTGCAGTTTGTACCTGTTGTATAATATGAGTTGTTGGATCAGCGGGATTTGGTGCTAATGTCATTGTGTATGTTTCTCCCATGCCCAATTAATAATATTTCTGCACTCATATTCATTCAAGGTGCATCCATATTGGGCTAATGTTTTGAGTTGTACTTCTGGGTTAACAGACTGTCTTGTCCAGTAACCCGCTAATTTTGTGACACAATTATGTCTACCACCAAATTCATTGTCTGAACCTGATATAGAAAGATTGTCTATTATTCTCTGCCAATCAGATGCTGACTTAGATATGCCCATACCCTCGGTAATGTTTTCAATTAATCTTTCATAGGGATCCATGTTTGTTTCTAGAAAGTTTTCAAAGTCTGACAGGTTGTAATCTTTTAATTTGTCACATTGTATTGCCTTGACATTTGATGTCTCAATAGGTGGGTCATATTTAAAGTTTATGCTACCTGGAATTCTAAGTGTCGAAGCTGAGTGAGTAGGGGCGGGATCGCCACCTAATATATTACATAACTTTCTCATTATGTTTTCGCATTGTGAAATACCAACCTGATCTTCAATAGGTTTAGCAAGTCTCCAATATAAATGTATGCCTCTACCAGAGTTAATACAAAAGGTGGGTCTTAAATCTTTGCCTTCTCTTAAAATTTTTGGAACAACACCTGTGTCTATGTCTATCCATAAATGATTGATGGCTACAACGTCTGCCTTGGTGCAAGTTCTGCTTTCACCATCCATACTCGACTGTCTTAAATGAACACCTCTTTCATCCGTCTCCATTCTATATATCCATTCTAATAAAGAACTTAGGTTGTCTGACCTAAACATCTCTCTGCCTTTGTCCTGTGTTTCAAAACTTAAAACTCCAGACGTTTTATGTTTGTAAAGTGTCTTTAAAAAATCAACAATCAGGGATTGGTTCATGAGGTTCCTCTCTAGACGTGTGTCTATAATATATTATTGTCTGTCGTCTGACCATTAATATTTTTTTATAAACTTGTCAACTATGCCATAGTAAAAAAATTTGGTTCATGCGAGAAATATTGAAGAGTGTCTCTCCTTCCTCCCTTGGCACTCCTGTCAGTCTAAGAAATCCCTAGTATTTATTTACTGGGGATTTTTTATTTTATTATCCTGTTGACAACAGACAGGATATAATATTATAAAGGTTGTATTGACAGACTGAAAAATACACAAACGAACAAAGGGAGTAACATGCAAAACAAGATATCCTTAGCACTTGAACCTAACATGCGACTGCATATATCTGGTTCAAAAGATCCAAAGATCACTCAACTATTTAGTAAAATACCTTTTTGTAATTTCCTGCTGCAAGAAAAAAAGTGGGTAATTAAAATGGAACGTATGAGTAATGAACAATGTCTAACTGTCTATACTCATATAACTAAAAATTTTCATGATGACATAAAGAACATTGGTCTTATCATGGATGTTAACCAACCAATGCTTGATCACATGAACCAATGTTCAATGTATTATAAAGCAAAGAACTTAGAACTTAAAAAAAGAGTTACTAATGATTGGTCAGAGAGCCTCGATAAGTTTGGTGTTACACCATATGACCATCAGATAGATGCCGTATGCCATTGGATTGACAATAATGGTAGATCATTATTGGGACATGAGATGGGTACGGGTAAAACTATTTCAGCAATCCTTTCTATTAATGCAATCAAAGCTAAGAGAGTTGTAATCTTCACACCCGCTAGTGTGATGATGCAATGGGAAAAAGAAATTAAAAGATTGTTGCCTGATTACACACTTTATATATACCCTAACATCAAAGGAGTTGGAGATGACGAAAGAGAGATATTACTCGTATCATATGCGAGAGCCGAGCCTTACAAAAAGTCGCAAAGCAAAGCCACTTGGAAAGCTGAGTACATTATCTGTGACGAATGCCATTACATTAAAAACCCCAAGGCACAACGGACTAAAGCGATTGTACAATTGGCTAAGACTTCTGATTACTTCATAGGTTTATCAGGAACACCAATAATAAACAGACCCGTAGATTTATATTCCCCATTAAACATTATATCACCTAGTGAATTCAATAATTGGTATCAGTTTACCAAGGCTTATTGCAATGGTCACATGGGTAAATTTGGATATGTTGCAGACGGATTGTCGAGGAAAGTTGAATTACATTCTAAACTATCCCGTCACATGCACAGAGTTACAAAGGATGACTGCCTCGACCTGCCCCCTAAAGTGAGGTCGGTCATCCCTTGTAAGCTGAAATTTAATCAGGACTATTATGAAACATTTCAAGAGGCTTATGCGGAACTTGGTGTACATAAATCATTAGAGGCATTGTCTTGGATTAATGACTTCATGGAATCTAATAACGAGAAGTTAGTTGTCTTCACTCAACATGTAAATCCCGCTGAATTAATTTTTTATAACTTAGCAACAGAGGGCAAGAAACATAAACAAGTTGACTTACTTACGGGTAAGACAACCAAACAAGATAGAGATGCTTACATATCTCGTTTCCTAGATCCAAAGTCTGACAAGCGGATACTTATTCTTACGTTAGGTGTTGGATCAACAGGCTTAAACTTACAGAAAGCTAACAATGTCTTGATGGTTGAGACATCATTTTCTCCAATGGAAATGTTACAAGCTGAAGATAGGGTACATAGAAATGGTCAGACTAAATCATGTTCTATAAATTACTTGGTTGCTCAAGATACCTTTGATGAAAAACTTTACAGTTTATTAGAAAAGAAAATGGGTATGAGTAATGCCGTTGTTGATGGCGATTTCAAAAATGATCTCAATGTCTTTGAAGAACTTAAAAAGGAGATAGCAAATGGCTAGATCTTTACCATCCATACAAGCCTCTGAGGTTATGATCTTCGATACACTTGCAATTAATAACCACACTAATGGTCAAAAGGTAGTCATTAAAGGTTACGACATACATGATCGTGATTTAAAAGGCGATCTTATGGAGTGGTGGTTTGAATCAAAGACTGTCCCTCTTAAAAATTTAGAGACTTTAAAGTCAGGCGATCTTTTATTTTGGAATGACGGAGAACTTACACCCGTACCATTTGATACGGCACAAGAGAATGTAAGAGTTTTTAGTAAGGTTTTTAAATAGATGAATTTACTAATTGAAAAGATCCACTCCTTTACAAAGCCGTGCTTTGGGTCTTCGGTCTTAGATGTCTATGATGCTAGTTTTTTTATTTTCCTAGTCAAGTATCTTGGATCTTTTCAGCTTTTGACGAGCAAATACGGATATAATTATAGGAATACCCAATGATTTTAAATACAGAACAATTAATATTAAATAACATTAGCAAGAAATCAGACAATAAAACATGGGGCGGACACGACAGAAAGAAAACTGTCGGTGCATCTGCCGTAGGTGGATGTCTAAGATCACTTGTTTATGACAAACATAATGCACCAACCGATAAAGATTTTGTACAAGACTTAGGAGCCGCAGAACGTGGTAACATGGTAGAGGATTGGGCAGTACCATCCATGCAACACAGTCTGAAAGACAGTCAGGTTGAATTAATATGGGCAACTGATGATGGTCAAGAAACATTAGTTGATATAACTAATTATCAAAGTGCCACACCTGACGGCTTGTTTATCTCTAGAGATGTCTTTGAGGTTGAAGAAGAAGATGGATCAAAGAGATTTACTAAATGTTTATATAATGAATTGAAGTCAATTGATCCAAGAGCCTTTGATAATTTAAGAGAACCAAAGTTTCAACACAGAATGCAAGTGCAACAAGGTATGGATCTTGTTAGAAGAACGACAGACTATTTTCCTACTCATGCAGTTATCACTTATATAAATGCAAGTTTTGTAAATCAGATTAAGTCTTGGGTTATCCCATTTGATGAGATGGTTGCAACAGGTTTAAGAGTTAGATCGTCATCTGTATTCACTAAGTTCTCCCTGGATAATTTACCAGAACCAGAAGGAAAATTAGAAGGTGGTAAAGAGTGTACATACTGTCCATATAAGAATGCATGTCTAGACACAGAGGTGTCTAGTATTCCAAGTGCTGAAGGATCTAATTTTTCTGAGGCAATTACCAACAGATTACAAGAGAAAGTTATTGCTAGGCATAATCTTAATAATGAAGCCAAGGCAAAGACAAGAGAAGTTAAACAATTAGAACAGGATATAAAAGAAATTCTTAAAGAGGCAGATAGTAAAAAGATTTCTGCTGATTGGGGATCGGTGTCTATGTATTCGCAAAAGGCACCAATGCGGTACGATAGGGATAAATTTGATAAGGCGGGGTTGGATCATCGTGACTTCCAAACTCAAGGAGATTATTCACCACGTCTTTCGATTACCTACCGTACTACTTAGTTGACAGACTGAAGAAACACACAAACAAACGAAAGGAACATTCAAATGAATGAAATCACAACCCCTACCTTTGATGTATCAAATATCGATAACATTGTAAACCAATTGTCTGAGGTAGCAGACGAACTTAGTGTTGGTGGTGTCCAATATATTAAATTTAAAAAGGGCGAATGGGTCATCGGTAAAGCCGAAGATACCTTTGCTGATAATAAATTTGAGGCATTGGTAAACCTAGCTATGGTACAGAATGGTTGGGTCTGTTGGAAAGATGGACAATTAGTTGATGAGCAATGGAGTAATCTTGGAGACCCCAAGACAGACAAAGCTGATCTACCTGATCATGGTCCATACACACAACAGAATGATGGATGGTCTTACAACGTAAGATTTGAAATGCAAATTCAACCAACACTTGGAACAGAGAATCATATCCTCGCACAATTTACAGGCTCTTCTAAAGGAGCAATGAAAGCCGTGGGAGAAATGGTTAGAGAAGTTGTCCAACAAAAGAAGACAGGGCAATTTGAAGGTCAGGTTCCAATAGTAATGTTTCACTCTGACAGTTATAAACATAGTCAATATGGTAAAGTTCATATTCCTAAGCTATCTGTCTCAAGATGGATGGATCAGGCAGATACTGTTCCTGTTCAAGGTTCTAAACAAGAGCCTGAGACAAAGCCAAATCCAAGCACAAACATTCCTTTAGAATAGTGGATGATCTGAAATCGGTATTGGGTGGGGGCAAGGCTCCTACCCCATTCCATGATTTTATGTCTGGGGTGGAACTGAATTATATTACTGATGATGCAGGTGTTAAGAAGTTAACAAAGTATTATAAAAAATTATTAGAAAAAAATCACAGTTGGGATAACCCTCTACTTATTTCAGTAGACGTGGAAACAACCGCTGATGAAAGTCTTATTAAAACTTACGAAGATAAACAGAAAGAATTTGTAGATGTCTCTGAAAAATTTCATTCGTTCCCAATTCTATCCAAGTGTACAGAGGATCAGAAGAAGGCTCGCAAGGAAACCCAACAAGAGATGGCGGTATGTAGATCAGACCTCAATGCCCAAGCAAAACATGTCAAGCGAGCAGGTCTCAACGTCTACACAGGACAAGTCCGACTACTCCAAATCTACAACGGGGAAGAAGTTCACGTCATAGACAGATGGCATGTCTCAGTACCTGTGTTTCGTGAATTAGGTGACGTAGTTTTAAGTACAGACAAATGTATTTGGCTCGCACATAATGCACAGTTTGATGTGAAGATGTTGACACAACACGGGATTACACCCGCACGACATCCTCATTGTACTTTATTACAAGCACAAGCACTTATAAGTCTTACACAAATTAGAAAAGGTTTGGCTTACAGATGTGCAGATGTCTTAGGTAAAGAACCTAGTAAGACACAACAAGCATCTGATTGGTCTAAAGATCCTCTTGATGATGAGCAAATTCGATATGCAGCAGGAGATGTTGTAGCCACATGGCAATTACATTTTGAGCAAATGAAACTCATACAACAAAGTAAGAGAATACCTAGTGAACAATGTGAATGGATTTATGATTTATTAAGGTCAAGTATTAGAGCCGTGAATGAAGTTATGGTTAATGGTATTGGCTTTGATAAACAATCACATACAGAGTTAGCTAACAATTTAAAGACAAGAGATTTAGAGGGCAGACATAAAGCACTTGAAATGTTTAAGCAATATTCTAGTGAAGGTGCTCCTGTTGTAGACAATCCCGCCTCAACAATACAAGTAGCTAATTGGCTAAGGTTTCATTTAAATAAATACCCACCATACACCACAGACAATTGGGTCAAGACAGACACAGGTCAGTTGAAGTGTGGCAAGATTGATTTATTAGAAAACATATCTCAATTACCAACTGAGTATCACCCACCTTTATTAGCAGTTGCTGAGTGGGCAGATGCTAAGAAGAATAACTCTACTTTAGGCACAGACTTTAATAGGTTTATTAATCCAATGTCTGAAAGGATCCATGCAAACTTTAGAATAGGTGGCACGGAGACAGGTAGATTTAGTGTAACAGAACCTGCATTACAAACTATCAATGCAACTGAAGAGTTCAGACATCTATTTAAAAGTAAAGACCGCCATAGTCTGGTTGTCTGTGACTATGGTCAAATAGAAGTTCGTGTTCCTGCCGCTTTGTCTAACGATAAAGTTCTATTGGGAGCCATTGAAGACGGTCTAGATATTCACACACTAACCGCACGACATTGTTTCAAGGGCGATTATCCCGCTGATTGTAGTGATGATCACTTTAAAACGGGGTCGGGTAAGTGGATGAGACAAGCGGCTAAGGCTTGTATATTTGGACTTTTATTTGGTCAGGGACCGAGAGGCTTGTCACAAGTTCTGACAACCAATGGGCACCCAACCACATTACATGAGGCTAGTAGAATTCAGCATGAAGTTCTGGATCTTTACGTTGGACTAAAGGAGTGGATCACACAAACAAGAAAGCTATCAGACAACACAGGTTATTTATGGACACCACAAGGTAGAGTGTATTCACCTTTGAGATCAAATCAATTGTTCACAAAGTCTATTAACACACCATGTCAAGGTGGAGCCGCAGAAATTATGTTGTTGTGTCTGAGTAGGTTTCCCAAAATCTGGGGCAATATACCTGCAAAATTAGTACACGTTGTACACGATGAATTAATTGCAGAAGTTCCAGACGAGTTTGCCACCCAAGCGAAAGACATAATGATTGAGACGATGATGTGGGCGGCTACTAAATTATTTGAAAACATACCTCAAACGGGACTTGTCGAGGGCGATATTGGCAAGACTTGGGGCGAGGCAAAATAAGATTGGAATAAGACTAATGAATGAGATGAAGAAGATGTATACCGACAATCAGAATATTTTTCGCAATAGCTTTGCTGAGAGTATATTTAATTTAAAGTACAAACATGAAGGTGCGGAGACGTGGGAAGAATTGTCTAGCACTTTAGTTGATGATGTCTGTGGTGGATTGTTACCAAAGTCTGACATCGATCAATTAAAATTTATGATCAGTACTATGAGATTTATCCCTGGGGGTAGATACTTATACTATGCAGGTAGAAAAGCTAAGTTCTTTAACAACTGTTATTTGTTAAGAGGCGAAGAAGATACACGAGAAGAGTGGGGTCATTTAGCTAACAGAGCAATGTCTTGTCTTTCTAGTGGTGGTGGTATTGGTATAGATTATTCTAAGTTTCGTGGTAAAGGTTCGCTATTATCAAGAACAGGTGGCGAAGCTAGTGGTCCTATAAGTCTTATGTTAGCCGTCAATGAAATAGGCAGACAAGTTATGCAAGGTGGTAGCAGACGTTCTGCTATTTATGCCTCATTGAATTGGCAACATTCAGATGCTGAAGCATTCTTACACTCAAAGGATTGGAAGAGTATGCCTGTAGCAGGAACTGATAAGACAATGGCAGACATGAAAGAAGCAGACTTTAACTTTGCTTGTCCGCTAGACATGACAAACATCTCCCTCAATTGGGACACTAAGTTTATTGAAGACTATTGGAAGACAGGCGAACTACCAGAACTCTGGTATAAAAATACTAGACAGGCATTGTCTTCAGCAGAACCTGGATTTTCATTTAACTTCTTTGAGAACGAAAATGAGACACTAAGGAATGCATGTACTGAAGTAACATCTGAAGATGATAGTGATGTCTGTAATCTTGGATCACTTAACATGTCTAGGATAGAAGACATAAAAGACTTTGCACAATGTACAGAACTAGCAACTAAGTTCCTTGTCTGTGGAACAATGAAAGCTGAGTTACCTTTTGATAAAGTTTACAAAGTTCGTGAGAAGAACAGGAGACTTGGTCTTGGTTTAATGGGTATGCATGAATGGTTACTACAAAGAAAGCAACCATACAAAGTCACAGAAGAGATGCATCGTTGGCTATACATTTATAAATCTGTTTCAGACAAAGTGGCTAAAGAAAGTGCTGATGCATTAGGTGTAAGTAGACCTGTCAAGGTTAGAGCGATTGCACCAACAGGTTCAATTGGAATTTTAGCCGCCACTACTACAGGTGTTGAGCCATTATTTGCCGTTGCATATAAGAGAAGATATCTCAAAGACGGAAAGAAATGGATGTATCAGATGGTGGTGGATAGTGCTGCACAAGAAGTCATTGATCGCTACGACACAGACCCAGACACAATTGAAAGTGCTCTTGATCTGTCTAGTGATTATGAAAGAAGAATGCAGTTCCAAGCAGATGTACAAGACTACGTTGATATGTCTATCTCTAGTACTATCAATCTACCTTCTTGGGGTTCTGAATTAAATAACGAAGACACAGTCAGACCTTTTGCTCAGACCTTAGCAAAGTATGCTCATCGTCTGAGAGGTTTCACTTGTTATCCTGACGGAAGTAGAGGTGGTCAACCTTTAGTTTCTGTTCCTTACAAAGAAGCTCGTAAACATTTAGGAGAAGAATTTGAAGAAGCAGTTGAAACACATGACATATGTGACATCTCTGGACACGGAGGATCATGCGGTGTCTGATGAACAGTATGAAGAGCAAATAGAGTTTCCTTTTGAAAGCCATCACAACTACATGGTGCGAAGACTAAAGGAAGAAGAAACTAAATCTGAAATGGTAGATCATCCCCCTCATTACAAAGAGGGGGAGATTGAATGCATAGATTATCTGGAAGATAGTTTAGGGAAAGAGGGATTTGCTTTTTATGTAGAGGGAAACATAAAGAAGTATGTACATAGATGGAGGCACAAAGGTGGCATACAAGATTTAAAAAAGGCTAAGTGGTACTTAGACAGATTAATTAGCAGAGAAGAAATGTAATGATCTACTTCTTTCCTCTGCTTACTCTTATATCATATCTTATCATGAAGTCTTCTAGTTCTCGTAATGTTGATACTCGTGGGTTCCATTTAGGTGTGTACATATCTGCAAAGGTTCCTGGACCAAAACTAGCGGCTTTAGCTAATCCGTGTGGTGTGAAACCTCTTGAGGTGACCCATCCACGGACTTTATGTAAGTATATATCTACTCCATATACCTCTTCGTTTTCTTCTGCCATATTATTCCTCCAATTAATATATTTAAATATTGCATTAACCACATATAAGAGATTATAATCATGTCGTCAAGTTTTTATACTGTTAAAAATGTAGCTAACAAATTGAACCTTGCAATCCCTACAGTTTACCTGTGGATTAATCAAGGAAAATTTGATGGTTGTGTTTACCGTTTTAATAAATCTTGGCGATTTAAGACTGACAAACTTAACCAATGGATAGACAAGGGAGAACAAGAATGGGAAGTATCTATAAAGGAGGACAATGGTTTGCTGACTTTACCGTTGAGGGTAAAAGATTCAGACCTAGAATTAAGGCATCTTCTAAGCGGGAAGCGAATAACAAGTCTATAATTGAACGAAAGAAAAAGATAACAGAACTTGCTAAGACAAAGTCTGACATTCCTTTTTCTGAGGCTTTGCAAAAGTTTCTAAATCAATATTGTGGTTATACATTCATGCCCAATGGAGATAGAAAATTTGTAAAGAGATCTGTTAAAGAGGGTACGGCTGATAGATATTGGACAAGCAGCAAAATGTTAAGTCCTTATTTTATGGGAATGTACCTAAAGAATATATCTAAACTTGACATTGTAAATTACATAGAGTGCAGAAGAGAGGGTACGGCTACTACAAAACCTTGTGCGGATGCAACCATAATCAGAGACCTTAGAATGTTAAGTAAATTAATTACATTCATAAGCAATCAAACTGATTGGGATGGTCATAATGTAGTTGCATCCTTTGATAAAAAATATCTTAAAGATAGTGAAACAAGAATAAGAAGTCTTGATATAACCCAGAAAAAAACTTTGTTGGATATGGCAAGGATAAGTAAGAACCCAAACTTATATTATGAAATTAAGTTTGCTTACTTAACGGGTCTACGTTGGAACGAACAGTTCTCTTTATTAAGAACAGACTTTGAGAGAACTAACTTTGGTCCTCAAATTATACTACGAGATATGAATACAAAGAATGGTAAAAATAGAGTTGTTCCTTTGTGTGATGAAGCACTAAAAATAGTAGAATTATTTTTAGATAAACCTGCAAGTTTACAAGGGTATTTATTCTATAACCCAGACACGGGAGACAGGGTAAACTCTAACCGCTCGTCTTGGCTTACTTGCCTTGAGAAAAGCAATATTACAGACTTTAGATGGCATGATTTAAGACACACTTATGCCACAGATGAGATCAAAAAGGGTATGTCAATTTATACTTTATCAAAGCTAATGGGTCATGCAAATGTGGCGGTAACTGAGAAGTATGCTCACTTATTTACAGAAGATTTACACGAGGCTAAAAGAAAAGTTGACACAAATCTTGACACACACATCGGTCTTTCGGTGGTAAGTAATTGATATGTATGGATTTTTTAAAATAACAAATAGGTTTTCAAGACCGATCCATTCAACCGCTCTGGCACCCATCCGATTAGTTAGATTGTTGTGTACCCTAGGTTGTAGCTTATGGCAAGTTATTTTTAAAGTTTTTAATTATACCATAATTTTATATATTTTATATATTTTATATATCTTATATGAAAAAGTTGACACAAATCTTGACACGACATTTAACAACAAAATTATAATAAGGGAGAAAAACTAAAATGACTTATATGCAATTAATGGATGAGACTTTTGATTGGTGTGTTTGGTTCCTAATTGAATTAGCCAAGCCACTTGGTATGACTTATAACGAAATAAACATCTGGATATTCGTCATCATTGAACCGTTGATCTTTGTCTGTATGTTAGGTTATATAATTTATCTAAAGCGAAGGCTTTCTTAGAGATCCAAACCCAATTTGGTTATCATCAAAATTAGCAAGAGTGGTGTCACTCATTATAGGTTTTGCCATTGGAAGAGGTGGCATCTCTTGTTTGCTAGATGGAAAATTTATGTTAATGGGAATAGCATTAGGAGAACCTTCTGGTATTCTCATACCACCATACATCCTTGCCGCACCATATAAACTAGTACCTAAACCTTTATCCATTATATTAGAGGGGGACAACCTAGACATTACATCACCAAATGTAGGTTGTTTATTCATCGGTCTGCCATACTCATCTTGTAAATTAAAATCATAAGTGTCATTCACAGAGAAGCTACCATCAGGTAATACATCAACATTGAATTGACCTAATATAGTTTTTAAAGCACCAACGTCTGAAAATTTGCTACCTGATCCACTAACAACATTACCTTCTTTAAAGTAATTATTTAAATCCTTATATGTTACTGGATAATTCCCAGGTTCTTTATTAGCATAATTAGCCTGTAAGAATTCTAAAAGTTTAGCTTTGACACCCTCATTAAAGTCCTCATTAGTATACTGTTCTGTTTGCATACTCTCTGGTAGATAAGAGTTACCCATTGACTTTAGATAAGTAGATAGTTGTCCAAAGTTTGCCATTATTTCTTTTTCCTTTTAGCAAATGTTTTTACGTTTGTAGGTTTACCACCTACACCTTGTTTCTTAGATCTTTTTCTTGTAACCGCACTTTTCTTTTGTGCCGTGGTCATCCTCTTGGCTTTGGCTAGGGGAACACACTTTGGATAAGCTCTGCCATCTCCCTTTTTTCTACCACAAGGTTGGAACTTACCATTCTTTTTAGGGGCACCAATGTCCACCCATTTTTCTTTTACCCACTTACGAAGACCACTCATCTTTTTTTAGCTTTCTTTTTTTTCTTGCCTCCGACTTTAATTTTTCCAGAGCAAACGGCTGATCCATACATATTTGCGTAAGCACTTGGATAAACCTTGAACTTTCTCTTTGCCGCAGCCTTACCTTTCGCACATAACTTTGCCATTATTTTTTACCTTTCAACATTTTTGCGGCTTGACCAACACCCTTAATTCCGAACGATGCAGATATTGCTATATATAAAAGGTATTGATACCAATCGGGTAGGGTGGCTAGTATCTGAAAACCTTCTCTTACATATTCTCTCATCCCTGGAATGAAGACTAAAATTGCGGGAGCTAGTAGGACACATAATGCGAACTCGTCTTTCCAAGAATCCACTGTAGCATCAGCCATCTTGCCTTCCCATTCGACTTGACCTGTTGCGACTTTTTCTGCAACAGAAGCACGAGCTCTTGCCTCTGCCACTTTAGCTTCTCCATCTGCTTTTGTTTTAGCAACTTTGTTTTCAAACCAAGTACCTGCTAAATTAGCTAAAGGACCTATTATCGCTGTGAGCATTTGCATTCCTTTCTTTTAAACTT
>PDMW01034793.1_pt1 | contig 17618 bp, 22 predicted proteins | sample 1515511 | NCBI WGS metagenome assembly PDMW01 (sample SAMN07343023, study PRJNA328102) | Marine metagenome, whole genome shotgun sequencing project. | biome: marine; feature: bay; material: water; isolation source: viruses from water sample < 0.22 micron filtered, nuclease treated, low... ... | reverse complement strand
GTAACGTAATCTTTAACGTAACCCCTTTCCAGACTCCATTTACTTCTGGAATTCCTCAAGCTCGCGTAACTGCTGATACTCACGAATGGTTGACTGATACTTTAGCAAACGCTGTTTCAACTAACGCAGTAGTTGAAGCGGGAATACCACAAGCTGCTGTTGCAGGTTCAACTCGTACTCGTAAAGGTAACTTCATTCAAATCGCTGATAGCTCAGTTGTTGTCACAAAGAAAGCTGAATTCATGGATCGTGCAGGTGTTCCTGGTCGTGAAATGGCTTACCAGCTAATGAAGAAAGGTAAAGAGCTTCAAATGGATGTTGAAAAACAAACATTGCAAGCTTATGGCTTAACCAGCCCTACTGTTGCTGGTACTGTTCTAGCTACTAAGCGTCAAGGCACAGACAGCCTTCCAGGCGTTTCTGCGGCTGTTGGCTCTTGGATTCTTTCTAACCAACAATTAAATGGAAGTGGAACTGCAAACACTCTTTCAGATGGAACTACTGCTCCTGTTGCTGGGTCTAATGCTGATATTTCTCAAACGGCTGTTGATGATTTGCTTGATGGTGTTTGGAATAACTCTGGCGATATTAATAGCGCAAAGATCATGGCAACTGCTGGCACTGTTTCTTCATTTCGCACCTTAAGCGGCATGGCTGACAATGTTGACAGTAATTTAAACGCAAACTCTACTAGCGGTGGTAACATTATCTCTCGCGTAGCTGTTTACGTTTCTCAGTTTGGCCCAATTGCTGTTGTTCCTAACAAGCATATGCCTGCCAACACTTTGTATGTTCTTGACTTTAGCACTTGGGGTCTAGCATTTGCTGGTGGTAAGAAGATTCATACCACTGATCTTTCTACTTCAACTTCAGCCGAACAAAAACTACTTGAGTGTTATTACACTCTTGAGTGTCGTTCTGAAGAAGCTAACGGTGCTTACTACAACATTACATAGTGTTCAAGTAAGTTTGGTGGGGGAGTTCGCGCTCCCCTTACCTTTATTTTTATTAGGAGTTTATTATGCCATCAGGTAAAGGTACATACGGTTCAAAAGTAGGTCGCCCATCAAAGGCAAGCAAACCTAAACAATCTAAACCTTACAAAAAAGGCAAGAAGTAGTGACGACTAAGAAAGGTTTATACGCAAACATCCACGCTAAAAAGAAACGAATAGCAGAAGGAAGTGGCGAGAAAATGAGAAAGCCTGGTTCTAAAGGAGCACCTACAGCTAAAGCGTTTAAAAAGGCAGCAAAAACAGCGAAAAAGAAATAATGAAGTCATTTGTTGAAAAAGATTTTAGCAATGGTGTCCAAGAGGAAACACATTTTACCAGTGATGGTGGAATGCACCAGACCTTTACTCAAGACATAACACAGTTAATGGATGATAACAAAAACAAAAGAAACTCCACTAGCTCTTGGATGAAGTACGATCCAAAGCAAAATTACCATCAAGTTTTAGATTTATCTATGACTGATGTTATGCGAATTAAAAGAGAACACGGTGTTGATTTACTTGGTGATAATGTAGATTACAAATACCTGTTTAAATTAATTGAAACGCATTACCCTTACATGAAAACCACAACAGCGAGGCTGTAATGGCTCTAAGCACCCTATCCGATATAAGAGCGTCTACGGCTGATTGGTTAAACCGTTCTGACCTATCTGCTCAGATTGAAGATTTTGTAAATCTTGCTTCTGAAGAAATGCAGCGAAAGCTAACAATTCCATTTTTAAATAAAGTTCAAGAATACACAGTATTAGCAGCAGATGTTACAAATGGCTATTTCACTATCCCTTCAAAAAGCCTTAGCGTTATATCTGTAACTGATTCTAAAGGACGGGTTCTTCAACCATTAACATTTGAATCTTACAGGGGTCATATTACTGGTGGAAGCACTGCATCTGTCTATAGCTCAACTGATGACAAGATATATATTGGTTCAAACCCTTCTGCCGGAGAAGTATTTACCATCCAGTATCAATCTGGTGACAGCCCAAACCTAGAAAACTATCAAGGTGTAACCGATGCTATTGCAATGCCAGAGGTGTTGTTAATGGGTGCTTTAATGTTTGGTTGCACATATTTAAAGGATGATGTTAGAGCGCAAATGTTTAGAGCTAAGTTTTATGATGGAATTGAAGATCAAAACAGAAAAGGAACTGGAGGTGCTGGTCGATCCCGCATCACAGACCATAGTATATCCACTAATGGAGGTCCGTTAGTCTAATGACATCTAATATAAATCCAACCCTACCTGCACAGGGTACAGCTACTACATCATCAGTTAGAACTAATTTTCTAGAAGCGGCAAAAGATATTGATAAGCTTCTTAGGTCTTCTTTTGACTTTGAAACATCAAGCGGTAGCGGTAGTTTGTATATTGCATCTTTTCCAAATGGTGAGTCTGCATTTACATTGGTTAATGGCGCTAGAGTTTTAATCAAGATACACACTAATAGCACTAGTAATGCACCGACATTAAACGTAAACACAACAGCAAATAAAACTATTGTTACAAATAGTGGTGGTGCATTACAACCTGGTGATCTTGCTGCTGGTGGTATTTATGATTTTGTCTATTCTTCAGTAATAGATAAATGGGTTTGTTTGAACTTAGCATCATTTGATGGCAGCGTATACGCTCCTGCTGGTGGTAGCAATGTGGCTTTTCAGGTTGCAGGCCCAGGTTTAACAAATGAAACTGATGCTATTCGCAGAAATACTTACGCAACAAGTGATGGACAATATGGCGGCACTCTAAAAGCTAGGCTCGTTGGCAGCACTTTGTATCTTACTGCCAACGGCAGTAGTGCAGGTCCATAAATAATGCCTATTATATTTAACGGAGCAACTGTAAATAACATTGTCTTTAACGGGGCTGTTATTAATACTGCGTTTTTTAACGGCACTGAGGTTTCCACCCCGCCATCAACATTAACGTGTGGCTCAGGAACAGATAACCCAAGCGAGGCTGTTAAAGGTTTTAAGCTTGGCGCACTCGGTAATACATCACAAAATGGATTCCTATCTCCAAACCCACCTCCCAACCTAACTACTTCAGGTTCAGGGATTCCAGCAGTAAACTTTGTGGATAGTATTTTAGACGTAGATTTTAAAGTTAATGGGATACTAAACGGAACAGGCAGAAGGGTTTCTTTTAGGACTATTGGGCAGCTTACTGGTAACGCAGACAATATGTTTACTACCCTTAGTGTTACTGGTAAATTTTCAGATAATTCAAGTCTAACGCAAACAAAAAATTTACCAATAACTTCTTTAAATGTTAGGACACTTAATACATCTGTTGGTAATAATATTTACACGCAAACTTACCAAACAAGCAACAGCCAATTTGACACTAAATTTGGATTTATTGCTACAAATCAATATGAAGTTAAATTCCTTGGAAGAATTATTTAATGCCATTTGAGACAGACAAAGACAAAGGCTTTAAGATAGACTTATCAGAACTTATAAAAACTGGTGTCTATCCTGAGCGTTTTGATCGATCTATTCCTTTCTGGGAAACGGTCAATGGTGTCCAGTACAATGAATTTGGCATGAAGAGGAAGGCTGGTCGGCAACTTATATACACTACAGAAGTTGATGGTGGTGAAGATATAATAAGTGAAGTTGTTAAGATTGAAACAACATTTTTTGCTATTTTATATCAACCGCCTCCAACTCAATATATTATTGAACACAAGATATTTTTTGATAGCGTAAAGAATCTTCAAGCTGGCGACCAAATTAATATTTCTGGCGTTCCAAATTTTTCTCCTGATCCCAGTGGAAATTGGACTCTGGACATGAGGAACATATATGAAATAAATGGTGTCCATACTATTGTTAAGCCTATTACAACTGGCGTTCCTGCTGGACAAAGTGCTTTTGTTTTTTATAGGAACCAAAGTAATCCACCAACTCCCGGAGGGTTTTTTTACCCAACTCCCTTTATATCTCCCATGACTACGGGAGATCCGCCTTCTCTTTTTGGAGAGACAAATGCATTCAACATAAGCTCTGCTGGTGTTTTTCTTGTTGAAGATGGAATTCCTCCAGGTGTAAGAACTCCAATTAGAGGTATAACATCTGTAATCGAGAATGATGACAAGTTTGCATATTTTGGTGATTTGAATCAAATATATTCTTATAGTTTAAAAACAAATAGTTCTGATATAGTTGGTTTTAATTACTCTTTATTTGCTACCTCGTCTGGTACTCAGTGGATTGATAACCCTGGTGTCAATGCTGTGACCACAACATGGCTTGATGTTGTTAGTGGCGAAAATGTATTAACCGTTTGGGATGAGGGTATTAATGAGGCTGACCAGTGGGATTTTGAGACATTTGGCAGTTGGGTTGTTGGTGCATATGGCTCATCTAAACCTGTTATTAAGAAAAATGCCACAACCTTTAACACATTTTTTAAAGACAATATATCTGGTGTAACGCTTGTAACTCCAACCTTAGCAGTTAATTGGAATGTAGGTGATGAAGGTTTTTGTGACGCTACTGGTACTCAATCCGCAAACAGCATACTATTTACAGTTACAGAGATAGGAATCAGTGGCGCTCCAGCTACCATTCGAGTTACTGATTGGGGTGTTGGCAGCTCATTTACTTCTGGAACATTTGCTGCTAAAAAAATAACAGGAGTAGGAACTGACGCTCAATTTATTGTAACAAAAACAGATATTAATTTTACAAAGTTAAAATGCTTTCACAAGCAAGGCCCCCATATGCTGGCCTTTAACTACGAAAGGGATGGCATAAATTTAGATAGAAATTTTGCGTGGTGTAGTGCAGATGATTTAGACACTTGGACAGCAGATGCGACTAACACAGCAGGTAGTCTTTTAATTCGTGAAGCAAATTCTGCAATTAACTGTGTTGCTCAGATTGGCAACAACTTAGCTGTGTACACTGAAACTCAAATGTTTTTGGTTTCTTACGTTGGCCTTCCAAACATATTTGGCTATCAATCGGCTCTTGAGAACGGTGTTGGCGCTGTTTCACCAAACTCTGTAATATCTGTAGGGCGACTGAATTACGGTGTCACAAGGGATGGTTTCTTTGTTACTGACGGTACTAGTGTGCAGATGATTGGCCGCGAAAGTGGTATGAATACTTTCTTTAGGGATAATGTTTCAACTGGTGAATTGGGCCAGATATATGGTTACAACAACTCAAAAGAAAACGAAGTTGTTTGGGCTGTTCCATTAAACGCATCATCGATCACAAAAGAAATCTACTACAATTACAAGACAAAGCAGTGGAGTATGAGAGACTCATCGATATCTGCATATCATGAGAGAGGATTGTTTAGAAATAGTTTATCAGGTGATACGGGTAACTTTTACTTTGAAGGTAATAAATCTGATCTAGCTAATCCATCTGTTGTTGCAACAACTAAAGCTCACGACCTTAATGATGCAAGCAGAATTAAAGAGGTTTCATCTGTTAGAGTTGGAAAAGAAGGAACTGGTTCGCCTAGAGTTAGGGTTGGCTGGTCAAATGAAATAGATGATGAGCCTTACTGGAATGAGTCAGACTCTTTCTTTGTTGACGAGAGCTTTAAAAAGAACGATCTAAGGACTGCCGGTAGATACATTCACCTAGAGATATCTAGCGATCAATCAACTGATGATTGGACAATTACAGATATGGTTGTGCAGGGTAGGTTTGAGGGTTCTCGCTAATGGCTTTACTGCCTCAGACTTACAACACTGCTGCGATTGAGGATGAGCTTAGGCGCTTAAATCAAAGAATTGATGATCTTAGCACCTTGCATACATTTGTACCTCAAGCAGATCCTGTGGCTAACCCTAGAATTGGCATGATTATGTACTCTGATGGCTCTACTACAGGGTTTAGCGAGCACAAAGAGCGTGGCCTTTATAGGTACGATTACTTAAATAAAGATGTCAATAATGATCTTGGGTGGATTCATTTCGCAAGTAATGATCAGACTCCGTTTATTATTAATCAGTCTGCTGGCGACACTGTTAGCTACACAGCTTCTAGTGGTTTTGTTTTATTAAAGTACACTGGGGGTAATGGGTCTTACATAGTTGACCTTCCAAACCCAACCTTACAAAAATATAGAACAATAAGGTTTATTGCTGACGGGTCTATAACAGCAAACCATAAAGCTTTTTTGAATCCAGGCGCTTTTTTGATAGACGGATCAACTGCTGATTTTGAGTTTAATCGTTCTTTTGAGGGTATAACATTGTTTAGTGATGGCTCTAATTGGTTAGTTACGCAGGCGAAAAAATAATGACCCCAGTGGTAGCAAATATTAGAGATGAGTGGTATTGGGTAAAAGATGGAATCAACGAAATACTTCAACAGTTTTATTGGTTTGATTATAGGGCTGAAGATGTGTATGCGGCCTGCGTTAATGGATCTGCAATTCTATACAAGACAGAGGAAGGTTTTGCTGTTTTTACTATAGAAGCAAATACTTTAACAAAAGAGAATTCATTTCTTTGCTGGTTGGCGTGGGGTAAGCCAGAGTACAAAGGCAACCTAATAGCAAGCCACTTTGACTTCTTTTTAGAGCAGTCCAGAGATTATGGTTGTGAGCGAATTAGTGTTAAAACAGCGATAGATGGTTTAGATAAATTTCTTGTTGACCAAGGGTGGCGGGTTGACATGAGAGTCTTTAGTTACGATGTGGGCAATGGCCCCGAACAGATAGAGGAATAATTATGGGTGGCGGTGGATCAGCTCCTTCAAATACAACACAAACGACTAAGCCTTTTCCAGCGCAGGAGCGGGCATTAACCCAGCTATTTGGCCTAGCTAAAAACCAATTTGGGCAAGGCCCTCAAGGTTTTTTTCCTGGTGACACTGTAGGTGCTCAGTCTCAGAACACTGTTGCGGGACAGCAATTAGCTCTTGATGCCGTTAACCCTCAAGCGCAACTAGGGATGGCAGGGTTTCAGTCAGCTATGGCTGGTCTTGACCCTAATTCAGCTCAAAGCCAAGCCATTATCAATCCGATGATTGCAAACCTTCAAAGCCAGATACTACCAAGCATAGGAAGCAATGCCATACAACAGGGCGCTTTTGGTGGTGATAGGCAGCGAATACAAGAGCAACAGGCCGCAGAAGCCACCACAGCCTCCGCTATGCAGGCTCTAATGGCTAATCAACAGCGAGCCATAGGCAACATGGGCATGGTCAACCAAGGCCTTCTACAGCCTGCACAGACAGCCTCATCGGTTGGTGCTCAACAAGAGGCAAGAAACCAAGCCATCATTAATGCGGAGCGACAACGCTTCATGTTTGGTCAGGAGGCTCCTGAAACTGCGCTTGATAGACTTGCTAGTCGAATTAGCGGTGTAAACCTTGGTCAAATAACAAACAGCTCATCTGGCGGCAGTGGTAGCAGTTCTGGTAGAAACTTGGGAACTGCGGTTGGTGCTGGGTTAACTGCTTACGGTTTAGCGAAATAAGAGGATATTATTATGGGTGCGAGCGCATTACAAACTGCAATTAATCCAGTGGGACGAATAGAAGACTACCTTAACAAGGAGTTAAAAAACGGGCAGGTTGAAAAGCCAACATTTGAAGGTGGTCAGCGTAATGAGGTCAATCGACAGCTAGCTCCTATGATTCAGGCAAGTATTGATCGGCAGCGTAATGCTGTTATGCAGGATAGTGGGCCATTGCTTGCTGGTATTGGGCCAGCAGTTCGCCAAGATGTTCAGAACTTTTCTCCATTTAGTAATCCTTTTGAAGCAGACGCAGCAACAAATGCGGATTATATTGAAGATCTTAATACTATGAGGAAGAACACTAGAAAAACAATCACTAAAAGCAAATTTGGTGGCCTGAAAAAGAAAAAGAAAGCAAACCCAGCTTACACAAAATTAACCAATCAAATCCTTAAAGCTGAAACACAGCAAAAAGCATTAGAGCAAGGAAGGTTGGGTGCAGAAGCTCAATTTCAGGCATACAACAATCAGGCCCCATCTTATCGTGCAGCACCAATTCAAGCCGGTCTTCTCCAGCGTATGGCTGGTGGCAACACTGGCATGAACCAGATTGCCGCAGGACAGCAAAACAACCCAACATTGGCTAAAGCAAAGGTTTAACTATGGCACTCCCAGCATTATTAATTCCAATACTTGCTGGCGCAGCAATAGGCGCAGCAACAAATCCTGACGACAAATTACGTGGTGCAATTGGTGGTGGCTTGTTAGGTGCGTTCACTGGTGGTATGGGTGGCGCATTAGCTGGTGGTGGAGCAACTGCTGGGAGTGCTGCAACCCAAGCTGCTGCTGGTGAGGTTGCTAAACAAACCGTGGCACAGACTGCTGCTGGAAACCTTGCTGCCGGTCAAGCTGCTGGTGCTGGCGCTTTAAATCAGAGTCTTGCCAATCAAGCAGCGGCAAGCATGATAGCAAACCCAGCCCAAAGCCTCACACCGCAAGCGTTAACTGCATTAAATGCTGGAGCAAAACAAAGTATTGCCCCATCTGCCTTGGCTGGAATGGCAAACACAAGCACAGCAGCAACAACAGCACCAACTTTAGCATCTCAGGTTAAGACTGGTCTTGGACAGATGGCATCGGGCGCTACAGAAAACCCAATGAAAACACTAGCTATGGTGCAACTTACTGGGATGGGTGGTCAACCACAGCAACAACAAGCACCAATGATTCAGTCAGCACCAATAACCCAACCCCAAGTTGCTAGGACACCGTCTGTATCAGAGCGAATTGGTGACGAGCCAACATTTATTCCAAAGCCTTTGTTTTCTAGCGAAGGTTTTTCAGAAGAAGAAAAAATGAGAAAACAACTTTTACAACGAGAACTTCAAGCTAGAGGCCTTGCATAGAAATGGCAGAATTTGATTTTACACAAGCTCTTATGTTGGCAATGGGTGGCCAGCAAAAACTACAGGATCAAGAGATTGAAGCTAGAAATGCTTTATCTGCTGCGGTTAGTCAGCCAATAAGACCTGGATACCGTGCTCTTAATGATCAAGGTGAAGTGCGCGGGTGGGCTGATACATTTAAGAACCCAACAGAAGGTCAGAAGGGTTTTGCTTTACAGGCTGGACTATCTCTTCTTGGTAGCGCAGACAGCACTGCAAGCCTCTCTAGTCGCATTGGTGCGGCCATTGGTACTGGCTCTCAAGCACAGCAAAAAATAAGAGCAACTGAGCAAGCACAACGAGCTAGTGCGGCTCAATCAAATCTTGACATAATCGGTTCTCAAAGAGATAACCTTACTGCCCAGATGGGTTTTATGAAGGATATAAATGCCGAGCGAAGGGCTGCTGCTGCTGAGGAGAGGGATATTAAGTCTGCTGCTAGGTCTGAAAGAACAGCGTCAAGGTTGGAGGAAGCACAAGCATATGCACAAACTTCTGACGCAAAAAAATTCCAAATTCAAATGGACAAAGCTCTTGAAAATAAAGACTACACTTTATATGCCACACTTCAAGACCAATACGTAAATTTATCTAATAAAGGCGCACCACTAATAGTTCAGCGGCAAAATGCTGCAAGGCAATTAGCATCAAGAATAGAAAACCTTAAAATTAATAACGCACCTACTGAAGTTATTAATCAAGCTGAAACTGAATTAATTCAAATTCAAAACCTAATAAATAAGTCAGGCACTGTGTCATCAGGTAATGAAGTAACTTTATATGATGACCAAGGCAATATAATTGCTAATGTTGGTGGCTTTCCTCAACAAGGCGTTTCGTCAAATGCAAGCGCTACACCATCGCAAACTGCTGTATTAGAAGATCCGTCTGTTAACCAGACACAACAACCTTCTTCTCCTGTTATAAATCCAATTACTCCTGGTCTTCCTGCTGGAGCAACTGGAACAACCATACAGGCGCTGAAGGAAAGAAACAACCCAGTTTACACCGAAGATCAGCAAAATACATTAAATGAGCAGACAACAGACATACAAGCTTTTGCAAATTTGGGTGAAATTGCCTTTGATGAAAACTTTCCTTCAATCACTGGGCCTATTGCATATCCTACGTTAGAGGCTACAGGCTCTATTGGTGAAGTCTTTCTTAGTGATGAAGCTAGACTTTTAAGAGAAAAATTAAAGAAAAACAACGCGAAACTTGCTCTTTCAAAGACAGGATACTTTAAACCATTGTCTGAAATGGAGTGGCCTCGATTATTAGATTTAGTGAAGATCCCAACAAACATACAAGATCCTCAGTTAATTCAAGAATATATTATTTCTACTAGCATCCCAGGGGCATTTAAAATGATGCAAGATGCTGTATCTCGGTCAAGAAATGTCGGTGAGCCTGTGTCAAAGGGCGTTAGGCACAGACTTAATTCAGCTACTCAACTTGGCATTGAGTATTTAACCAACCCAAAAATTAATATGGATATGATGCCTGATTATGAGAGAAATCAAGATGGATCATATGTAACAGATAAATCTGGATTATTGGTTAGGCCTTCTAAAGATCCTAAAAACACTGCTTATGATATTCTTAACAACTGGTTTCCAAAAGTTGGTGCGGATACTCAAGATTTAAAAGGGATGGGTCTTATTTTAAATCCAAAAACAGGAACTCTTTACACTAAAGAATTTCTTACAGAGTATGCTTACAATTTTGCAACGAAAAGAGACAGGCCTATTGATGGGTTTGGTTTGCCACAAATGATGAAATTACAAGGGCTGGTGGAATATTAATGAACGAAGATGAACTTAGCACACTTATCCAAACAGCAGCTTCAGTTGAATCTGGTCAAGATGCAGAGCAACAAGTAAGTACAGGGGCTTTCATTCCCGCTAGTGTCGGTGATGATATGGCGGATCTTACGGACAACCAGCTAATTGAGCTTAACGCTATTTTTGGCTCGCAAGAGGCCGAAGAACAACTCAGGGATATAAGCCAGCTTGGCCCTAAGGAGGCTCAAGACTTTAATAATTCTCTTAATGCCGCTTTTGGAAATAGCGGATCTCTTCCGTCTGGAGATGCTGAAGTAAAGGATGATGGAGATGTTGTTGAGTCTATGCCTGGAAACAATGACACAATCTCTGCTCTTAACCAAGCAGCAATAAGAGGCGTTGTTAGTACACTTGACTTACCTCCATTAGTTTGGAATGCACTTTCTTGGGGAATAAAAAAATCTGGTGGCCCCAATACAAGAGTGGCTTATCCTACTGAAGTTATTGGTGAACTTACCGGACTTGGCTCTAAAGAGTATACGGAGTGGAGTCTTGATCCCCTAAAAGCTGCTGCCGCTCAAACATTTAGAGACACTAAGGGTGCTATAGTTGAAATGCTTGGTGGAGAAGTCCCTGATGAAAACAAACCACTTACATTTTTTGGTGATGAAATAACTGCTGATGATCTTTCTTTACAGAAAAATATGCTTGATGCCGAGGAGAAATCAAAAATAGCTCCTTACGAATTTGCAATTGAGCTTGCTAGTTCTGGGTTTTCAATGCAAGGTGCGCTTAGGCACGGGGCTATGAATTCCATAGACTCGGCTAAAGAAGCTTTGCCAATAATACAAAAACTTGGCCTTCCTGAGTTTCTTGCAAGTGGCAGATTAATACCTAGACGCGCAAATGATTTTGCAAGGAATACTAGGCCGGTGTCTGCTGGTGGTCCGTCTAGTGTAGCAACAGTTCTTGCAAGCCCAGCAGCAAATACTGTAGAAGCTGCTCTTATAACTGGTTCTTCACTGTCTACCACTGTGGCTGGTTTGGCGACTGATGGTAATCCGCTTGCAATGAGCGCTGCTGCAATTGCAATACCTTCTGTTTTTTTACTTAGTCAAGGTGTTAAAGGTTATTGGAGAAACAAAAGAGCCTGGATTGAAGCTGTAACTTCTAATGAAGCAAAAATATCTATGGCAATAGATAATATTTTTAGACACGCAACCAACAGAGATGAAGTAATGCAGGTGCTACGACAGCACATTGCTAGCGGTCAAACATTACCAGTTAGCCTGGGTGCCTTAACAGGCGACAAGGGGCTTCTGTCTTTTGAAAAAGGCTTTGATGGTAGTGGCACTTACAGATTCAACCTTAGTGAGCTGGATAAGAATGCAACCCAGCACTTTGGAAGCGTTCTTGACAATATACAAGAACAGGGAAGTCAGCAGGTTTTTAATAACTACATGAGAGCTAGGATAGCTGCTGAAGAGGAAGATATTGCTTCAATGTTGGATGAGGCAAGAAAAAATGCTGAATATTCTTTAACGGTAAACGGTACTAAATATGAAAATCTAGAAGAGGCAAACGTGGCATTATCTAAGCAGTTGGCTTTAATTACAAAAAACATAAAAGAAAAAGAATCATCTTTGTGGTCTGAAGTTGGCGAAGATGGATTGGTAAACGTAAGCGAAGTTTATAGAAACTTTAAGGCCAAAACAGATGAATTGCAAGACACAGATGCAGCACAACGTATGGGGCAAAAAGGATACACTGAAGAGTTAAGTATACTAAAGGGCTTGGCTAAAATATCTGATGATGTTGTTGATCCAGCTGCCTCATCAACTCCAAGTTTAATGAAACAATTAATTAAAGATAATGCAGTAAAACTTACAAAGAAAGAAGCAAATGAGTATGGTTATGACAATTCTGGGTGGTATTACATAGACCCAGATACAACTAGCCCAATGGGGACTAGCCATCCTACTAAAAAAGATTTAGTGGCAGATATGGAAAACTCCCCATTTGATTATGGAATTGACATTAAGTCTACTAGTGAGGCTGCTGGGTCTGCTAAAGAGGCTTCTGGGCCTGTTGAAGATGTTTTTGTTCGCGTAAAACAACTAACTGACTTAAGAAGTGTAATTAATGCAAAAACAAGACACCTTCAATCTTCTACTAGTGGAGAAATTAATTTAAATAGTTTTAATGCTGCTTTTGCCAGTAATTTTCAAAGTACATTATTAGATGCAATTGAATCAGTGCAAGATGTTAGCCCAGCGTATAGAGAGGCTGCAAATTATACTAGAAACCTTCATCAAATTTTAGATAAAACTGCTTTTAATCTTTCAAAAAACCAAAATCAAATAATTGACAGCAAGGTATTGAAGTCTAACGAAAGGGGCGCTCAAACTGCTGATGAGCTTATAGCAATAGAAAAGTTTTCTGCCCAAGAGGGAATAGAATCTGGTGCTGCTTTAAGGGCTGAAACTGGCGAGATGATTCTTGCAAGTTTTGCAAAATCTGCAATATCAAACGGGGTTGTAAATAATAAAGACGCTGTACAGTTTCTTGATACATATGCTTCTTTTCTTTCTAGATACCCAGAAGCTAGAGCAAGAATTGAGGAGGTTGTAAAAACTGGTCAAGCTATGGATCTTGCAGAAATATCTGCTTCAGCAACAAGGTCAAACAGACAAAAAAGCATTGCTGCAAATATGGTTGATACGCCAGACTTAAGTAAAACCATTAAAGCATTATTAAATGATAGTATTAAAGGCGGTCAAGCTAAAGCAATTGATGGCTTGTTTGATGATATTTCTAAGTCTGAAAACCCACAAGAAGCTCTTGAAGGATTTAGAAGAGTTTTTTTAGATGAAATTACGCAAAGTATGTCTATAACGAGTCTTGCCTCTAGGAGAAAACTTGAGCCGATATTTAAGCAGGTTTTTGGAGAAGAAAAATATAAATTAATACAAGAGGTTTATGAATCTGTAGACAAAATAGCCTCTAGATCAAAAGTTCCTCCAACTTACGATGAATATTATGATTCACTGCTTATGACTACAATTGGCAAGGTAGCTGGCGCTGAAGTTGGTTCTAAATTTGGTCAGTCTCCTTTAATAATGGCAAATGTCGGAGGCAGAGTAATGCAAAAACTTATTTCCGAAATGCCTAGAGAAGCTGTGCAAGGCCTTACGGAGGAGATGCTTTTAAATCCAGAAAAGTTTCTTGAATATGTTGATACCGTAGACACCATAAAAAGCCCAAATCAAGCAGTTGCTATTTTAAATCAGTGGCTTATTATTGCTGGATTTAAAGCATCTATGACCGAAACTCCAACACAGCCAGAAAGAAAACAATAATGGAAGATATTTTAGCTCAATTAACCCAGCAAGGGGGCAAACCTCCAATTGAAGTGCCTGGTCAGCCAGTTACTTTAGACGGTTTAGTTCAGATGCTAATTGAATCTGGTGTAGGCTCAACACCAGACTCACCAGGCATGATGCCACTTCCAGTTATAGAGCCTCCTGCAAACCTTATAGGCCAAATTACAGCGCCTAGAGAACCTGGATCAAGTGAGTCCCCAGTAGGGGCAAGGTTTTGGGCAACCCAATATAATGCCGATGAAGCAGTGCCGCTAAAAACAAGAATATCTCAGTATGAAAATGCTCAAGAAATAAAGACTACTAAGGCTGTAAAAACATCAGCAGAACAGGCCGTAGACAGTGGCGCTTTTGACAATGAGTTTAAGGACTTGGGTGTAAATAAAAATGTTATAAAAGAAGGGCTAATCAACCTATCAAAGATAGAAACGATTGGTGGGCAATTGGCAAAAAACAAACAAATTAGCAGCACTGGCGCTAGAGGGCTTTTTCAAATTGCAGAAGGCACAGCTCAAAGCGTGTTAAAGCATGGACAAATTGGTCCAAAAGCAGCAAAAGCTATGGGTAAGACAGTAAAGGAATTAAAAGGTTTATCAAGGAGAGAGTTGCAAAATCTTTTATTAAATGATGATAAGGCTAATGCTATATTTGCTACGGCAGTAATTGTTCAAAAACTTCAACACGCCAAAAATCAGTAAGGTGCTGACTACAGGGATCGCAGGTCAGCGTCTACGTGGAGGGCTACTTCCCTGCTAAGGATTCCATTGTACCAGAGACAGCAATTAAGAACTCACCGAGTTCATAGCAATCTTTAGCACTTTCAATAGCGTAAGTCTTTGTTCCAGCAAAATCACTTGCAGTAATCCTGACAACGTCACCTTCAGCAACATAATCAACAATTAACTGCCTAGCGCCAATAGTATCATCGGTGCCAATAGTTAAGCTAATATTCTTTATCACAAACCCACCCTTTGCAATTGATTAGATATTTCTTTATCCCACTCAGCTATCATTTCTCGATAATCTGCTGAGTAAAACTTTACCGGATTCTTTTTTGTATTAAGCATCATTTCAACATGGTCTTTGCCATACGTATCGATCATGTATAGCGTGTACTGCGCTTCAGCGCTCCCATGCTTCATTCCAAATTGATTGCAAGACGAGCACTGAGGGTGAATGTTTTCTTCCTCTAAGGCCCATCTAGAGCTACTGCCTTTTGGTATGAAATGACCACCTTGCATACCTTCATTCCACTTCTTAGAACAACCGCAGCTAACACAGGTAACGTACCCTGTGTCATCCGCAGCCTTAAGCCTGACAAGTTTTTGCAAAGTCTTTAAAGCAGTTTGACGTAGCTCTTGACTTGTCTTGGCCTTTTTCTTTTTCTTAGCAGCCATCTAGAATGGGATGTCGTCATCAAAATCATCGTCAAGGCTTACAGGTGCCGCCTGGACCTGAGCTTCTTTTGGAGTTGCAGATAAGCTAAAGTATTTTTGACCTGCTTTAGACTCTTTAACCCACCCAGACAGATAGCAATCAACGCCATTGACGTTAATCGTACCTGTGTAATCAGGATGTTTTTCTGACTTCTTTTCTTTTGCTCTAAATAAAGCGCCAGAATTTGTGTTGTCGTATTCGCTCATTTTAATCTCCATTATGCCAGTTGTTTAATTTGCTTTCTTTCTAGTGTTGAGAAAAACGCTTCTTGCGGGTATTTACTTGGTGCTACCCAAAGCGCAAGTTGATCTTCTTGAGGAATGCATGACCATGCTCCCATAGCCTCCTCGTAGTGTTTTATCTTTTCTGACCCCTCCTGAAGCCCGTTATGTATTGCCAAATGCTTTCTCATGTAATCAAGAGCCTCTCTGTTTCTATCAACCGCATCTGCACAGGCTTTTGCTTTTGTCTCATGAGAGTAGTCTTGATTAACACTCCCATCAACCGTAATGACCTCCTCCTGCGGCTTTCCCCGCATCATCGATGCCTCGCTGTCATCATCCACAGAGGGAACTCCTGCAAGGGCTGCCAAAGAGTACCTACGGGCGTAAGTAATTGCGCTGCCAGCAGCTTGCGGGTCTTGCTTGGCTAGCGGCAAATAGAACTCTTCTTCTATCCACTGGCCACTAAGGTGCATCAAGATGGTTTTAACACCGACACCATTGCCACCTGAAGAGTTAACAGGGAATTGGGCGTATGATAAGCCATTGTTAACAAAAGGTTGTTTAATTGTTTTGATAACGCTAGTAAGGTCAGCGTAATTAGATTTAAAGAATGGGTTCTTGCTGTCTTTAACAGCACCGCCCATTTCGTTCTGCGCCCTGCTAAGTGCGGCAGCAAGTTCGTTTATATTTTCTGATTTGTTCATAGCCCCTCCTAGGGTTTGGTTTTTTTAACACAAGATCCGCAGTCGCCATTATCGTCAACTCCGGTTTCATCCCAAGCGTTACAGGTAACGCAAACGCATTGTACTACACAATCCTCACAAGTAAAACCAATTTCTGTTTCTTCGCCTGGATTGTAGTCATCATCAAACAAGTCGCCACAATTGTCGCACATTGCCACAGCCATTATTCACCCCTCTCATCGCAATCAACGTAATCATCTAAAAGATCGATATCACACTGGGTTTCTTCACCACCAGCAGCAAGGCACTGCTTAAACTGGTAGACAATTTCCCTATAACACATTTCTTTTGCACTTAACTCAGGGTAAGCGTTTTCACAATATTCCGCGTCTTGAGGCAGCAGGTCCGAAGACCAAGCGAAAGAACAAAAAGAAATTAAAGCAACACTAACATTCAATTTAACTAACCTCATATTTTTGCTCCAGATTCTTTAATCTTGGCAAGCTTTTCTTCGTTATTTATCCAAGCAAGGCCGCTAGTAATGTTCACAAAGCGATTAAATGTCTGCTCATTATCAAAATCGACCTGCTCAACCAAAGAAGTTAAGGCGCACTTAAAGTTCTGTAGCGCCCAGGCTTCAGCGGCTTCTGCACTGTGCTCATCATGTATATCTCTTAATTTAGTCATAGTCCCTCCACGGGAGTTGTTTAGTGAGACTCAACTTTAACCTATATTGGCAAAATGTCAACTGGTAAGAATTTAAAAAACTTTTTCTTTACCTGTTGCTTTATTTTTAAAGCTAGCTTACAGTGGCCTGACTTTATTTAGGAGGGGATATGCAACCAAACAGTTTGATTTACGATGAAATGCTTAGTTATTTTGGTTCTGTTGAAAATATAGCTAACTATTACGACACTACTCCACAGGCCGTTTATCAATGGAGGCAATGGGTTCCGGTTCTTAGGGCTAGGGAGTTTAAATTGCTTCTTAAGTGGAGGGAGGCAGAAAGTGAGCATTGATAAATTAGTGGAAAGGCTTGATAACTGCAAGGAAGTTAAGCCGCGTAGAGGTCATCAGAAGTCATGGATTGCAAGATGCCCAGCTCATGATGACACCAAGCCTTCTTTGTATGTTGACCTTGCCCAGAATGGAAATATTTTGATTAAGTGCTGGACTGGTTGTGGTGCTAATGATGTGATTGAGTCAGTAGG
>PDMW01021862.1_pt1 | contig 17699 bp, 37 predicted proteins | sample 1515511 | NCBI WGS metagenome assembly PDMW01 (sample SAMN07343023, study PRJNA328102) | Marine metagenome, whole genome shotgun sequencing project. | biome: marine; feature: bay; material: water; isolation source: viruses from water sample < 0.22 micron filtered, nuclease treated, low... ... | reverse complement strand
CCTTATAGTATATAGGGGATATATTATGTTATAATTTATGGTATAGAATATAACATGTACGGGGTCAGTCTCACGATTTGGTGATGAGACTGAAGATGAGACTGAAAGGATAGGCTTTCAGTACATCATTTATTATTATTCAATCTCATAATCTCATAATCCCATATCATATATCTCTCTCCCCACCCCTATTTCTCTCTCTATCTCTCTCTCTTGGGCGATGAGACATGAGACATGAGACTGAAGGGGCAAAGTTGGTCGCAGTGGTGCGTTTCTCTTTGTCTCATGGGTTGTCTCATGGTTGTGTTTTTTTAGATTTTTTAACAGAGGGCAAACTATTTCCGTAATAAATATCTATTATTTAGGAGGCCTATATTTTGTAATATAATAAATAGGGTTTTCCTAGGAGTCCGTAATATGTATTTACTTCTCTAATAAGAGGGCTTTAATAGGGAATGTAAAAGTAGAGATTTATGGAATGGGAAGACCTAGTACTGTTAGTCGAGGCATATATGGAAGATGCTGATTTAGGTAAATTAGAAGATGTCGTGCATACATTGATTGCAGCAGGTAATGAGAACGAAGGGGAAAGAAAGAATGCGGAGTTCTCTATTAGAGGGCTGCTGAAGGGGAGAGATGGTTCTCCCTTTAGACAAGGGGTAAGAAGCACCCATCCTGTCTCTGTAAAGGTCAGTATAGACAAAGTGGCTAAGATGGTCTATGAGGCATCTAAGGTATATTTCGAGATGGTTCCTAATGGACTTCACCTCAAGCATGGTAAGAGTGGGGGAGGTGGCTATGCCAGTGCTCACGAATATGCACTCAACGAGAAGAAGAAAATTTCAACAGATTTGCAGAGGCGCTTTACCAATAACAGATGGGATGGTACTTTAGAGGGGTTGGGCTACGCCCCTATTAGCGAGGAAGAGTAGGTAATCCTAAAGTGGTTAATAATGTTATAAAATTATTACAAAAATTATCCATATGAGGCCACACCCAGTTATAAGTGAGGAGCGAGGGTGTAGGTATCTTGTGGATTCAGACTGACCTTCCAACTATATTTTTTATTTACTAAAGGAATGATTTGAAATGTTAAGTGACCACCAAGAAACAGACTCGTTCTCCTACAATAGAACTTGGGATGACTTCCAAACTATGTTAGAAAAGGCAGAACAGAAACAAAATATGCACTTCACCAAGATGCACCAAAAGCAATCTAGAGAAGACCGCATATATCATATGAGAAATTTCAAGGCACTAGAAGGAGTAATCAAAACTCTTCGATGGGCTATGGGAGATGTTCGAATAGAACACCCACTTGAATAAGAAGATAGGGGTAGAGCAAAGAGGCCTAAGACAAAATATGCTCCCCCTATCTTCAACAGGTGATTTAAATGAAATCAGAAAAAGTAATCTTAGATTGGCTAGCGAAATATGTAGACGATGTAACCACTGCTGAAGTAGATGGTGAGAAAGTTATCCTACGATGTGGGAATGATGCAGTCGGCATGTTAGTCTACCAACGCTTAATCAAGCAGGTGAAATAAATGAAACTCAAGAAGATAGCATATAGGCTACTTCAACTACTAGAATTTCTAGTATTGGCATATCTAATCAATAGATATGTTATATGATTCCAGTCGGTTTTTGCAGTAAAAACGACGAAGGTTACACGGCAAATAGTAGTCCTCCAACTACGAAGTCGTTTTCCGGCGGGGGTGATTATTATGATAGAATGGATTAAAAGATTCTTTACTAAGAGTGAGATAAGAAGGGCTAACTTGCCTAAATGTAGCAAGTGCGGTCTTCTTTCTACTAAGAGAATTGAGATAAGATTTATACAGGGCGAAGAGATTTCGTCAATAGCGGGCAATTGTTGTGACAGTTGCGAAGATGATTTAAGCAGGGAGTTTAATCCATTATGGATTCCTCCCTTAGTTTTTGAACAGGAGAAATAAATATGATAACAAATAAAATGTATGAAACAATGATGCACATGATAGGCTACGGTTGCTTAGAAATAAACTTTACAGATGCCCTAGACTCATGTGACCACGACTCGCTACTTGAATTAGCAAAGGTTTGTGAAGATAGATGGATGAGTACAGGGACACTTACTATCCCACTACTTGCGGCACTTGAAAGATATAACAAGGAGGAATAAATATGAAAGATATAGTAGAATTTTGCGGGTATACTTCCGCATATAGTTTGATGAATGACCATATGAATAAAGCAGAACTATCTGACCTATTAGAAATAATAGTTGATAGTCCAAAGGATGCAGAAGATTTGGTATTAGAAGAAGTTGAAAGAATAGCAGCAGACTATTTTGATTGGGTAGACCATGAGAAGATGAAAGGCGATGCAGATGAAGAAGCCTACCAAAGATATAGAGATGGTGATTAATATGAGTGGTAGGGCAAAGAGATTAGGAAGAGTAACTAGGCAAGAAGCGAATTGGTTAGATGCACTAGAAAGAAGTGAACTAGATACTAGTTCTCCTTTCACCGGAACAGAAGCCGCTAGAATGGTAGCAATAACTCCTAATAAAAAGGGACACATAATGAAAATGATTCCCATACCTAGAAAGATGACTAGACTATTGATTAAAAGCCCTAACTATGTTAGGTGGAATTATTCCAAACACAAGCATACTACAGTTTATTGGGTGAGATTAGATGACTAAATATACAGAAGAAAATCTTGGCGATATAGTAACTATTGAAAGAGACAATGGCACATCAATTGATGAACGAATTGTAATGGTTTATTGTCAAGTTTGTGCGGCTAGATTTATCGGGCCAATCAGAGAAGCAGGTGGTTTCCTTGGGGGCCATGAAATGTTTCACACATGGGAATTTAAAATAGAATACGAGACAGAATTGGAGGCATAAATATGACAGAAGTAATATGGAAAGAAGGAAAGGGATTGAAGTATGGATTACCCGACCAAGATTGGCCTACTAGAAAACTACTAACAGTCTATCCAACTAAACATGGTTGGAGAGTAACAATTTGTTGGGGAGATACTTGGGGACATTTAGTAATTAAAACACATGAGAAGTTTGAACCGTGTTTTAGCCAAGCAATACGACAGGCCGTTAGAGAAGGATGTCCTAAAGAATGGCTACCCGAACCTTTAGATGGAGTTGGTTCAGAATGAGTTTAGGAAAAGAGTTTGTACCATGTCTTAGAAGAAGCGGCGGCGTTGCCATGAAGGTAAATGTTAGACCAATTATTATGGACAGGAATGAAGCCATCTCTTCTCTAGTAGAGAAAATAGGATGGAGAGATATTTCATATATCCATAATCTAAACAAGGGTGGAACCAAAAAAGAACTATCTAGGGCGGCATGTTATTTGGCCTACCATAGTTATTTTGAAGAGATACCAGAGTCTAGAGAGAATTGTGAAGAATACTACAAAGACCAACTAGAAGTTTGGGATGCTTGCGCTTACTTAATCGACAAGCACTTTCCCGAATTTAATTATTTAAAAGGTGAATAAAATATGAAAGAAAGAATAATAGAATTAATGAATATATATACCTTAGAAGAATTAGCAACTATGCTAGATGAAAATCTGACTATGTTAGATAACATAGCAGACCAATTCGGTGCAGAGTTTTTAGCACAATTTGTGGGTGAATGAAATGAATATATTTGCACTATCAGAATGTCCAATAGAATCAGCACAACAAATGCTGGATAAACATGTAGTAAAAATGCCGACTGAAACATGTCAAATGCTACACACTAATCTACTTTACATGTGGTTTATTTCTGAATACCGCCATGAACCATCGTTGGCAGAACTAAAGACATATCATAAGATTCTCGATTCTAGGCTAATGAAACCTGCTATGCTGAATCATCCTTCGACCATTTGGGCGAGAGAGTCTTTAGATAACTTCAATTGGCTTTTAGCACATGGTAAAGCCCTTTGCGAAGAGTTTTCATTTAGATACAACAAGCGTCATGGTTCTCATGACAGAATACTTGATATTGGTGATTGTGGTAAGTTACTTAGAAGTCATAGTTTTAATTCCGATGGATTAACTCCAGTAACAATTGCTATGGATGACTACTATCGGCTAAGTCCCCAAGCAAACACATGGGACTTTGTTATAGAAAGTTATAGGCATTATTACTTACAAGGAAAGTGGAAATTCGCAACTTGGAAAAATAATAGGACACCGCATTGGTGGCCAGCAAACCACTACAAGAATATGAGAAATTCTGAGATAAAAAAGAACAATGAGATATTCGGTACTAATACGGAGATGATTGAATGAATTCAAAAGACTTTGATGAGCAACAACTAGACTTGCTCTTTTTAAAATGGGCCGAGGAAACTCACCCAGTAATTGTAAATAACTTGAGAGAGGCCTACAGTAAATATAAGGAGATGATTAAATGATTGAATGTAGAGAATGTAAAGGTAGTAACTTTATCAAAACCTTTTGTCATGCGACTGAAAGATTTGTTTATGATGATTGTTGGGATTGTCTTTCTGAAGAAATGTACGCATTAGAAATGCAAGAAAAGATTACTAAAATACTCATTAGTGAGCCTAGTGAGGAACTACTAACTACTATTAGTGGCATATTAACTAGGGCAGTAATTGAGGATAAAGAAGGTGCTTTAATGCACAAAGATATAGAAATAATATGGAATTTAATGAGGAATTGAAATGGAAGTAGAATTTAGAATAATAGATGACGAAGAATTACCTGCGGTAATTATTAAAGAGAACGCAAACGGAAGTCCGGAGATATTGGTTAATAACTATCATAGGCTTTGGCTATGTTTACAGCGAGGAACAATCGCTGGGATTTTTGAAGTATTCCCTAAGAAACTAACAGAAATGTTGGATGCTTATTTAAGAGAACAATACCAATACGAGATAATGGATAGAGGTGAATGATTATGGTAGCATTGCATAAAATGGAAAGTAAATTAGGTACTTGTACCGAATGCAGAAGGAACCAAGGTTCTACTAGTTGCGATAGATGTAGAGGGACCGCTTGCCCTTCTTGTGTATGTATCATTACTAGAACGCATGGTGAAATAGAAATACGACATCAGAGTTGTGTAAGGAGTGGAAAATAATGGATGAATTACTAATTAAACCTAAGAGAAAATTAGGCACTGGAAGATACGATAGAAAACTAATAGAGAGAATGGTTGATTTATCTGTAGCAGATGAGTATGAAGAGGCTTGTAAAGAATGGATTGCCACAGGTAATGTCTACTGGGGAGATATCGAAGTACCTAGTTGGTGGGATGATAGACGAGGTAAGTGTCTTTGCGGACATAGTATTGTATATCACTTTGAAGTAGAGAATACTGAGAATGGAGAAATGATTTTAGTTGGTTCAGACCATATTAATTCCTACCATATTCTAAAACAGATTGCACTTTCTACCGGAATGCAAGAAGAAATGATTACTGATGAAATGATTGATGAATGGATGAAGGTAAGAGTTGCTTCTATGATGCAAACTGCTTGGTGGCATAAACACGGAGAACATTTTACTGAGATGTTTGAAGCAGTTAAGGAATATGATGTTAGAGTAAATGTTAGAGTTCTTAAGTGGGAATATAGCGCCAAGTTAGGAACTAGACGACCCGTAACTGCGATAAGGAAAGCAGGTAAAGGAAACTATGGGGAAGAGGGCCATACAATGGCATCAATTGTTTGGAGATGGAACCATCCCGATAATCCTAAAGCGCAGATAAATACTAGGGGATATCCTACTGAGAAACTATGGCAAGATTTGGTTATGTTTAATCTTAGAATAGAAGAATATATACAACAGTGCGAGAAAGAAGATATACAATTAGGTGTATTAATGTCTCTAAAGGAAAAGAGAGAATCTCTTAGAACAGCGCAATATGCCATGCTACGAGAAGATAAAGATAGATTGAAAAGAGAGATGTTTTCTAAGGTCTGCGAATACTACGGGCTGCCGGATTTCTATGACACTCCTACCGAGAATATGACCACTTGGGAAAAGGATTTCATACGAAATATGAAAAGTAGAATTAGTCAAAGTGGTGGTCATATACCCCACCTCTCGACCAATCAAATGAAGACCCTTGATAAGATTATCAAAGGCGAAGATACTTCATCTACATACAAGCAACAGAGATATCTAGTAAGGCTTGGGTATGAAGGAGAAGTCGAAGAGTTAGGCCGGAAAGAGGCTAGTGACATAATTGACAATATATTGGCTTCGGGTGGCAAACCCGAATACTAAACGCAGGGCTTTAATAGGTAATGTGAACTAAAAAAAATAGAAGAGGTGAATGATAAATGATAAGTTTAACAATTTTGAATGAGACAGGACATACCTCACTAACCTTAGTGGCTAGTGAAGTAATAGAACAGATTAATACCCACCCTACAGACTGGGTATTTATTGATGGAGAAATGGTATCGAGAGAGAACATTTCCTCTGTTAATTGGGATGATGTCGAATCAGTTGTTTTAACTCCGGCTATCGTCGGCGGTTGAAATAACTAAATAAATAGGGGGAGTAGTAATGGGAAACTACTCTCCCTTCCCTTGGGGTTGTATTATGTTTTTTAAAGATGAAAGACAATGCGTTTCAGTGATTGAAACTTTCATTGAGGAACTCAGTCCTGTTAATAGGACTAAGATGAAGTTGGCTATCTCTTTAGATAATACCCCAAAGGAAAAGATTTTTACAATTACTTCCATGTTTAGAGAATGTCTATGGGACATTCCGGAAGCGGTTGAGATGGGATTCATCGAATGGATGAAGAAGAATATACCCGAAAGAATAGAAGCAATAGAATACTATGAGGCTTTAAAATGAAAGATAAAGACCCCGATTATACTCCTAGTGCTTGGTCGTACAAGAAAAGAATAGCGACCAAGTGCAGAATATGTGGTAAGCAGTTAGTCTTACCCGAAGAAATGAAGAAAGAAATACACGATAATTGTGATAATAATTTAAATAATAATACCTATATGATGTGATAAAATGAGATTAACGATAAGAAATACAGATAGAAGTATTCTGTCTACAGAAATAACTTCCGATGGCTATGTAACCCTACCGCTTAGGAGGGAGATAGACGGAAATTCCCACTCTAAAGGCGACCCTATTCATAGTGCTCTAACCGACCTATTCAATAGACTGTTGAAGAGAGTCAATTATGCTAAGTGGGAAACCATACTCACTATAGGTGGATTACCTATACATGTAAAATATGATGGTAAGTATTATCTTATGGGTAAGAGCCATAGTTTGAAATTAATATCCTCTAGTTTGGCTAGAATCTCCTACAGTGCTGCCGTAGGCGAAACGGATTCTTCTAAATTGCTAAATATTTTATTTTCTAATATGGAAATGCCAGAGCCTATCTCTTATGCTATTGAGAATAGAGCCCCCTATCATTTCTACGAGAATTACGATAGGGTTGAGGTTAGGCTAAATGTAGAAAAAATAGGCCCTGTTAAATACGCAATAGAGGTTTCTGATTCAGTTTGGGGAGAAATATCACAAAAGGATTTAGTAACCTTTGTTAATTCATATAGGGATGGAAGTAAAAGAGGTAAATGGAATAATCTTTCACCTAGGAATTTATTTTCTAAATTGATGGGAAGAGAGCCTAGCGAATCAGAATTGAAGTTAATGAAAGCGTTCCTTTCTCAGAATAGAACCAGCGATATAGTGGAGAAGAGAGCCAAGGAACTAGTCGAGGAAATATGTCAAAACTTTCCTAAGACTTTCTTCTACCATAGTGAAGAAGAAGGAACAGTAATCGAAACAAAGACACATGAAAAGTTCACTAAGGGAAAGCCATCTATTATAACTACTGAGCAGAGAGTATCATCTAATAATAATGAATGGTTGTTTATCAGAGGCAACTCTTACGACTGGAAGATTAGAAAGTCTAGCAACCGAGAAAGTACGCAATCGGTACAGACATATATTTGGCAGAGATTTGGAAATAACATAAAGGTTGGTCAAGAACAAGACGAGGACGGAGAATGGGTAGATGTCTTTGAAACCGTTCATCATTACGGATGGGCTGGCCCTATATGTGTAGACAATATGAATTTTAGTGGGGCTACTAGCATAGGCGACCAAATGGTTGCTAGGGGCTTTGCTTTCATGAATGATAGTGCTACTATTCGTTTAGTTAGTACTATTGGTTCTTATCTCAATAAGAAAGATATGAGCGAGAACCGATTAAACTTTGAAGATTTAATTAAGAACGACTTGGGTCGATTACTATGACATGTATAGAGTGTGGAAATAATAATTTTAGTTTTGATGAAGTGATGGGAGAAAGAATCTGCGACGATTGCGGTTTGGTTGAGATAACTGAATTGTTTGAACAGAGTGTTTCACAATTCAGCCCTTCCGGAGAAGTAGTTAGGGAGTCTACCTTTAGGAATACTTTAGGAACTACTAACAGAAATAGATATGATGCTTCTGAAACAAATATACAAACCGGTTTGGTATATTGTAATCTAGTCCTATCATCTATTGCTACTAATCACCCCCTAAGAGATAGAGTAGAAGAATGCTATATTTCTTTATTTAGAGGACATGTGTTTAGTAATAAATATAGTTACGAAACTAGGGCCACGGCATTAGTATATTATGTTCTGAAGGAAAATGGAATACCTATCAAACTAAGAGAAGTTAGAAAGGAATTCGAATGTGATATGAGAAAGGTCAACCGCCTAACTAGGGCAATAGCAAAACACTTTGGTAACTCTAGCGTATATGCTAGAGACAATACGGTTTCGATGTTAGATAAAACTTCTAGGGCAATACATGACAGTGCAGAATTCATTACACTATGTCAAGAAATGCACATCATGTTAGAGCCGATTTTAGAAGCAAGTAATTTTACCAAAGGTAGAACATATTGCGCCGCTATCTGCATGATAGTATCTAGGGCAAATCTAATGCAGATATCTCAGAAAGAGTTGTCGGAAAAAACAGGATACGATGTTTCCACTATTCGTATTCAAGCAAAGAAGATATTGCAAATGTTGGGCTTTAATAGCCTAAAGGAAATTAGTGGGAAAACAATTGAAGATTTAAATAAGGAGGAATAAATATGAGAAAGGTATTAATTATAGGCGCAGGTGGAATTGGAAGTTTTCTAATTCCCCTCTTGAAGAAGACGGGACTGTACTCTATTACAGTAGCAGACCCTGACATAGTAGAAAAGAAAAATCTACCGTATCAGAATTACGATGAAGAGGATATTGGTAGCAATAAAGCATCCTTGATGCAAACTAGATTTAAATTAAAAGCATGTATACCGCATAAAATTCTAACGACTAAGCAGATGGAAGGATTCGATTTGGTTATATCTTGTGTAGATAATCTAAGTCTTAGAAGAACTATGTATCGGAGTAAACTAAGTTGGCTAGACTTAAGGGCACAAGGCCGCAATGCTGCGTTTATATCTTCTGAATCTAGTCCGGATATGTGGGACACTATGTTGGCTGGGCCGGAAGGAAGTTTTTCTTGCCAAGGGGATTCTTGGGATGGGAGTACTAAAAATGTCCACTTTATGCAAGTGGCAATTGCTGGAATGGCAGCAGAATGGATTCAAAGATGGTTCAATGGTGAAGATGTTGGGCTTTTTAAGGTGGTAAATGTATGACTGAAATAATGAATGATGGCTTAGGCCCCGATTACAAAGTCGGGATTGTATCTGAATGGGAATTAAATGCTGAAGTTACAGAAGAATTTCTATTGGAAATATGGAAGGCTTCTACAGAAATTCTCCCAAAATTGGAAGTGCAAGTAGTCATTGATAGTAATGACAGACTACATATTAGTAGTGGTACTGCTGGATATGTCGATTTTAAAGTAGACCCAGTAGGAATGAAACTTCCAATTAAGTGTTGGATTCATACTCATCCATTTGGTTCTGCTTATTTTAGTGGTACAGATATTAGTACAGTTTCCATTTGGGAACCTATGATGAAATCTGCGATAGTAGTAGGTGGAGATGGTCACTATGGTCATTGGACTAATAGAAGTCCGAAGCAGTTGATAATTTATACAGACCATCGTTTTGATAGAGTTCAGAGTTGGGACTATGATTCAGTAACTCCAAGTGCTTCTTCAGACCTTCCAATTGATTACGAAAGGCTTAGGGAAATTTTGTTAGACCACGATTTTATTACAGAGCAAGAACTTCTAAATGCAGAAGAATTACTTAGACTAGAACAGGAGGGTGAGGAATGAAACTTAGGCATAGAAGAATGGAGAAGAAACTTCTAGAAGCAACAGAGGTCGGTCAAGAACTAACTTCTGACCAAGCGATTCATATTCTAAAATTAATGGTAGGGCCTGTTAAAGATAGGAGCAGTTATCGTCACCAAACAATGGCGTTCATTCCTACTATGCAGGGTATGGCCTACCTACTAAGAATATCCGAACACTTTACTAAATGTGAAGTAGGTATGAGGAAAAAGAATCTTTGGAGGAGAATCATATGATACAATGGACTATAAGAAAAATAATCAATGGAATGGGTAGAGTCTATGTTATTTTGGATTCGTTTCTAAAAAACGAAGGTGGCCCTATTCTTGGCTTAGATATTGATGATGATTTTGATAACATGAGCCGTAAACAATTGTGCCAATATGTTGAAGCAAAGTTTGGTTGGGAAGATGGTGAGTTTTGGAGCCTACATTCTACAAGTAAAATTAGAGTATGTTGTCAGATTGCAAGAAATAATAAATTTAAGGTGAAGAAGAATGATTAGAACGATAGGAAATTGGGTGGCTATTACGCCATTAGTAGAAGAAAGTAAAAGCGGGATTGTTAGCGAAAGTTTGGATAAGGGAATAATCGTTCATGGTGGCCCTGTATGGATTAGAGATTTAGCCGACTCGGACAAAGGAATCGGGAGATTGATAGTAGGCGACAAAGTTCATTTTGATGTAAATAAGGTCCAGCACAAAGAGCAAGGCTATTGGATAGTTCACATAGATAATATCTATGGGGTGATAAAATGATTATACACGGTAAAGAAGTAAAGGAGAAACTACTACAGGGAATTAACTTAGTAGCAGATACAGTAAAACCTACACTTGGCCCACAAGCAAAGACGGTTATCTTACAAGGAAACCCTCCAGTAATTATCAATGACGGAGTTACCATTACTAAGTATATTTCTCATCCCGACCCCTATGTTAATTTAGGAGTTAAGATGGTTCAGAATCTTGCAATGCAAGCACAGCAAAATGCAGGTGATGGTACAACTACCGCTTGTATTATTGCCCAAGCATTGTGTAATGGTCTAGCAAAACTAGATGCAACAGACTTACATCATCTTAGATTAGAGATGGAGAGTATCAGAAATACCGTTCTAAATAATTTGTCCGACCAAGCAATAGAAGTTACGGATGAAACTATAATTGATGTTGCTACTATTGCATCTAATAACGATGTAAAGATGGGTAAATTAATTGCAGAAGTATTATCCCATGTAGGTAAGGATGGAGTAATAACTGTAGAGGAAGGAAACCAATTAGAAACTTCCTACGAAGTCAAAGAAGGCCTAGAAGTAGATGAAGGATATTTCAGTCACCTTATGGCGAATGACCCTTCGGGATTCTGCGAACTAAAAAATCCACTCGTACTCACTACTAATAAAAACATAAGTAATTTTTCTGACTTACTACCAATACTAGAGTTGGCTTCTTCTAAAGGAAGACCCGTTCTTATATTCTGTAAGAGTATTCAAGGCCCTGCGCTAAACAATATGATAATGAATATAGTAGAGGGTAGAATAGAAGCATGTGTAGTAACTGCTCCTAATTTCGGCGATGCTCAACTAGATGAATTGGGAGACATCGTTTCTTTGTTAGGTGGAAAGGTATTCAGTGACGAGAATAATTCAGATATCACTTCCGCTACTATGGAAGACTTAGGTACTTGCGAGAAGGCAATCATTACTTCTAACAATACAACCTTGGTTGGAGGAGAAGGAGATGTATCGGATAAGATTTCATCCTTGAAAAGCCGCTACGAAGAAATAGAAACTAACTATGATAGAATGCGAGTCAAGAAAAGACTTAGCAGGTTACAGGGTGGAGTAGCAGTAATTACGGTGGGCGCAGGTTCTAGTATGGAAATGCGTGAAACTAAAGAAAGATTAGACGATGCTCTAAATGCAACAAGGGCCGCTTTACAAGAAGGAATTGTTTTGGGTGCTGGAAGGGCTTTATGGGATGCTTCTAAAGAATTAGATATAGACGGGAATGTAGAATTGAATAGGATTGTTATTGATTCTCTAAAGTCTCCTCATCTAATTCTTAGTGGTGATGTAGACTCTGTTCAATTAAAAGGCACTATCGGATGGAATGCAGTAAAGGGAGAATATGTAGATTTGTTAGAAGACGGAATCATCGACCCTGTTAAAGTTACGAAGAGTAGTTTTTCTGTAGCCATGTCTATTGCCATGCTATTCCTTACCACTGAAGTAGCAGTATTGTTACCGGAGGAATGAGAATGCTGGACAAAGAAATAGTAAGAATGACTATTGTCTATGAAGACGGCAATATGACCATTCTAACTAAAAACAAAGACGGTACTATGTCGGTTCAGAGGAGAGAAAAATGAGCAAGAAGAGAGCCGTCACCGTGACCTTACCTGCGCCATATGCAGCAGAAATTAAATGCCCTATATGTAGCGGCAATAAATGTAAAGTATGTAGCAATACAGGTAAGATGAAAATAGAAGTTGCCCCAAAGATACCAATTCAAAGGGCGCATATAATCAAGTATGTAATTGATAACATACACGAAGTTGCGGGAGAACTCACTAGAATGTATGGACTCACCCCCGAAATACAAACGAGGGAAATAGTAGAGGTCGAAGATGGCCAATATGAAATAGTTCAGATATCTAGTTTGGGCGGTGCTTGTTGGGTTGTGAATAGATTGGATTCTTTAGAGTCTCCGAGATATTTCATCTCAAGAAAGGACTTAGAGAAATTTAAAGGAGGGTTAATGATTGAGTGATTTAACATTACAGGGAAGAGTGGCTAGAAATGCTACAGATGAAATACAGATATATTCCGGAGAATACTGGAAGAAACAAGTGGTAGACTTTAGATGGTATTCTAACGATAAGCCTACGAAGAAAGGCATTAGAATGAATTTAGAAGAAGCGACTAGAGTACATGCGATACTAACTAGAATACTAAGAGAGGCTGATTTAGATGTGGAAATTGATTAAGATATACAAAGACGATAAGGAATTTATTGCGTGGACTAAGAGAATAGAAAAGAAACTCAAGGGAGAAATCCTTGGTCAGTTTAAAGAAGCATGGCCTAGGGTTAGAGCCAACAATGAAGCAGTAAAAGGTTCGTTTGTTTTCTATTGGGAAATGCGAACCGGTGCGGGGCAAATACACAATATGGCCCAGCCAATGTCTATTGGATATCTAGCATATTTAGCAGACGGCGCACAAGCAGCAGGTAGAGAAGATATCATAGAAGTTTTAAACAATATGATTATGAACATACCTAGGATAAATCTTGAGATAACTAACGGGCTAGTTACTAAAATGAAAAGTGACAACCCTACCGAAGAAGGTGTAGTAGATGAAGAAGAATGAATGGATTCATATTGGTAAGAAACTATCTAAAGTGTCCGACGATGAAAATAATAGTAGACTATACCATTTCGATTCTAAAGACAAACTACTGATAAAGGAATTAATTTTAATAATAAATGGAGTGATAAGATATGACGATGAAGAAATTAGCGAGACTGTTAGAAGCGACGAACTACAAAACACCAACACAACAACAGGCTTTAGTTTCCAAAGAACTAGAGAAATTTCAAAATAGACCAGCCTTATTTTCTATTCTTTCTTTGGAATATGGGAGTAATAACATAGGGCTTGCCAAGGCTAAGAAGTGGATAGCAAGAGCCTTGAATATATTTGAGGATGAAGTTGATTCAATGTATGCAGCACTAAGTGATTTAGGCGATGCCATTTATTCTTTAGATAGTAGTCAGACATCAGAAACCGAAATAGGTTTGGGCGAAATACTTTCACTACTACAGATAGAATGTAGGGGTATAGACTCTAGTGAATTTAATACTTTTAGACTGTCTTTTAATTCTATGTCTTCATTGGAAAGGAAGTGGTTTGTTAAGTATTGGCTAGGAGTTCCTAGAAATGGTATAAACATGGGCAATGTCCAAAAGATGTTGGCTAAGTCTTATGGTAAAAAATTATCAGAAGTCAAGAACCATACTAATTTTAATTCTATTCAAGTGACTACTAGGTATTATGAGATGAAAGAAGAACCTTCGTGTTCTTTGCAACATGGTAAGTTTCTAAAACCAATGCTAGCAAAAGAAATTCCCATGAAAAAGTGGCCCAGAGATAAGATTGTCGATTATAAATATGACGGCAATAGATATCAAGTCCATAGAAAAGGCGAGAGTGTTATTGTTTTCAATAGAAAAGGCAAGATTGTAACGCCACAATTTTCAGACATAGTAAATCTTGTAAAAAAATACAGTGTCGATTGTATTCTAGATGGTGAAATCTATCCGATTAAAGAGGATGGAAGCCCTGCGGAACACAAAAGGATGGGAACTAGGGTTCACTCAAAGGACCACGCTAAAGCAGTACAGGATTGCCCTGTAAAATGGGTGGCCTTTGATGCTCTGATGGTGAACGGAGAAACTCTAACAGATTTACCCTATCATGAAAGACTAGAAAGGATGTCAATGATACCCGACCAAGCACATAGAATGGAAAAGGGTGGGGATGTTTTGGCGTTCTACAATGTTGCGATTAATGATGGCTTCGAAGGAATTATTGTTAAGGACGCAAATCACAAATATGAATCTGCAAAGCGTTCTACTTCTTGGGCTAAATATAAGCCTCCTAGAATTGATTTAGATGTAGTTATTACTTCTGCTAGATATGGAGAAGGGGCAAGGTCGGGATTCTTTGCCTCTTTTGATATAGCAGTAAAGAGTGAAGATGGTTTCATGAACATAGGTTCTGTGGGAACTGGCTTATCAGAAAATGAAATGTTCACATTAACAAATAAGTTAAGAACATTGGTAGAGGGATATAAGGGAGATACTTATTTATTCTTACCAAAGGTGGTAATAGAAGTTACCGCCGATTTAATCTCAAGAAATAGTAAGGGAGATATTGGTCTAAGGTTTCCCCGAATAGTGAAAATAAGAGAAGATAAATATGTAGCGGATATTAATACAGTATCAGATGTAATTCAGACCATGAATGGATTTTGATATAATGCTAGACCCAGAGATACAGACTTGGTGCGAGAAATACGAAAAGGTGAATACCTATTCCTTTATGGTTTATGGCGACATAAGTGATGAAGAAATAGAGTTTGTAGGAGGCGGGGTTAAAATCCACCTTCTATCAAAAGGAGTAGACCCACCGATGATGTTATTTTCTAAGGGTATAGATGAAGAAGAAGCCAAGTCCCTAAACATTTACAGGGGAAACAATGTAACAGTAGTTGTTGCAAATTGTGAACTCTCGGAATATATCATAGAGATTATGTTAGAGGGTTTAAATTTTCTTAGATTTAAGAGCGAATGTTTAGGTACAAGGCAGGTGACAAATTATGTTTAGTAAAGATGTTATGATTGGTATTTTTATCGGCATTGCTAATTGCGATGTTAGAATAGAATCCGACTACAGAAGTACATTGGGATATCAAGTAAGACCTAGAATTCAGATTAGAGGGGAATTAGATTTCCTCAATCAAATTAAAAGGACTCTATTACAATATAATGTTAAGTGCCATATTAAAGAAAGGGAGTCTAAACTAAGACAGAAACCAATACTAACTATTTCTAGAATAAAGGATTTAGTTACTATAAGTAATATAGTTCCTCCGGAATATTCTGATGCAAGAAATCAGTGGCCGGACTTCAGAACCGTAATAAATATAATGAACGATAAAAAACATCTAACCCTAAATGGTTTAGATGAGATATTAAAAATAAAGGACTTGATTTAATGGGACTAACCAGTATGAATAAAGATAGAACTATAGTAATTACCGGAAAGAATGGAAGCGGTAAGTCTACTATGGCAAAGGAGATGTTTGAAGATGCTATTATCTACTACGCTAATGATATGGAAATACTTGATATTAAATCGCTACCGAAAGAAAGAGGAATAATAATAGAAGACATACACTACAAGCCGAAGAAAGATGAGATACTAAATGTTCTCAGAAACTATAGTGGTAAAGTGGTAATGACTTCATTGAATCAAAAAAGTATTCCTGCTGATATTAAGAATAAGGTTAAATTCAAGAGAGCAGGAAACAAACAATACCTAAGAGAACAGATTAAGGAACTAGCACCTAGATGCGAAGAACCGCTTTCATTGGAAAGAGATACATTCTCTTTAGTAATGGAATACATGAAGCAAAGCGATAGGGACTTAGTTGCTAAGTTATTAAAAATTAACAAGCCAGCAGACACTCAGATAATGTCTTGGCTTGTAGAAAACATCCATCCGAATAGATTGATATTTGCAGATGGAGTCGTTAAGAGAAAATGGCCACTGAAATACTTTTACGAAGTGTTAGCATATGCTTACATAGGTAAGAATTACAGTAGGCCAGCATTTCCTAAACGCAAAGCATATTCCAAAATACCTTCTCTATGTAGAAGGTTAAAACTAAGAAGCGGAGACGAAAGACTTCTTCGCCAATTATGCAAAGATGAAGACTTTAGCCGTTGGGCTAAAACTAAACTAAACAATAGTGAGTGTAGATTACTCGGTCTTGGTGAAAAGAAGATAAGAAAATCTAAACCTAAAATAAAAATAAGTAAGTTGAGTGATTATTATGATGAAGGAAAGAAAAACGATTGATATTGATAAAATAAGAATGAGGTCTTTAGCAGGATTTTTTGTGATAAACCTTTGGATATTTATATTCTATATTGCATTAGCAATAGAAATGAATAACGGGTATCATGATGGAGACTTTACAACAATAGTATTCTGGCTAGCATTGATAACTCACACAACAGGATTTCCTTTAATCTATTATATGTTCTACTACCCTCAACTTTGGTATGCTCAAATGAGAGCCAATGTAAAAGAAGTTGAAGTAATAAAAGAAGTCGAAGTACTTAGGGAAATAGAAGTAATAAAAGAAGTTCCTGTGTTTAGGGAACAGCAACAGCCTAGCGTTGTAATAAGAAATGTAAATGTAAAAGACGGAGTAATGATGAACGATGCTATGGACTGAGAAATATAGGCCCGCTTTACTAAGCGGAATAAAAGGACAGGAACACTTCGTAATGGATGCGGAGAATTGGGTAGAATTACAGAACATGCCAAATGTTTTGTTTTACGGTACTTCCGGTACAGGTAAAACTGCGGCAGGTTTAGCCCTAGCAAAAACATTACTTGGTGAAAACGCACTAGATAATTTCTTTGAGATTAATGCTTCTGATGATAGAAGATTAGAAACCGTCAGAACTAAAATTAAAGAGATTGCCCAAAGTGGTAAACTTGGCAATGTTCCATTCAGAATAATTCTATTAGATGAAATGGATGGAATGACCAACGATGCACAAAACGCATTGAAAAGAATTATGGAAAGGTATTCCGACAATGTTAGATTTATTATTACTTGTAATGATA
>PDMW01011947.1_pt1 | contig 17834 bp, 28 predicted proteins | sample 1515511 | NCBI WGS metagenome assembly PDMW01 (sample SAMN07343023, study PRJNA328102) | Marine metagenome, whole genome shotgun sequencing project. | biome: marine; feature: bay; material: water; isolation source: viruses from water sample < 0.22 micron filtered, nuclease treated, low... ... | reverse complement strand
ACCAAACTCTAAACGAGTCTTGTCAAATGGAACTCCATTGTTTTCAATACACTTCAAGAATCTACAACCCTCTACTAGAATATGTTTATATACTCCGTATAGTTTGTCATTAGTCTTTAATGCTTTCTCAAACTTTTCAAATAAGATAAAGGTAACTATCGCATCCATTGCAGCATAGTTACGCATAACTTCAAATGGAACCATACTATAATCAAATGAATCTTTGAGTATACCTGTTCTTTTCTTGAAGTCTGCTATCCAATTAGAAAGTTCTGCTTCGTAATCTCCATATGGAGTGTGTTTAATTGCTAGTGTTTTAAGACCATGTGTTCCAGGTCTTTCATCAAACATATAATGCATGAGCATAGTATCTTCAAAATGTGGAAACTCAAAGTTGAAATGATACTCAAACCATTGTAAATCAAACTTAGCGTTATGAAATACAACTCTTTTCTTGTTAAATATTTCTTGCATGAGTCGTTCGGATTCTTCATCCATACAATCACAATCTGCATAAATACCATGCTCGTTTTCATAGGACATAGAGAAACCAAGCATGTAACCATCACGGCAATACAATGCTGATGTCTCGGAGTCAAGGGCTATGAAATCCCCTTTGTGGTCTAATGCTTTCTGCAGCCACTCATTTAATTCTTCTGTATCTTGTATACCGTAACATCTGTCTTTCGGTATCGTCATTTGTTTAAGTTCTCCGCTAACATATCCCGTTATGCTCTCAACGGCTTCCTCGAACGACTTCTTTGCTTCTGGTCTGAACTTTATCATTGCGGGATTGATTATTGCCAAAAACTTAGAATCAACAACTTTTCCATTGTACTCAGTTATTGATGTCTTTTTTGTAAACATTTTGAAAGGTTCGGAACCCACAACTATAAGCCATTCGTACGCATCAATATCGATTTCGATATCAACATCTCTTTTCAAAATTTTCTTTTTGCTAGAATCTGAACACAGGGCAAACCTATCGAATTCAAACTCAAAATATTTGTTCCAGTTCGTGCTGGACATTGTTGTTTCTATTAGTGCTACATTAGCCATGAGTTTTCACCACCTTTTTTGATAATTCTATTAATTCTTCCATAGTCATACTAGACTTTGCTTGATTACACATTTTATGTACGGGTATTATATTATCAGGAGTACTTTTTCCTTGTCTACTATGTGGTACTATATGGTCTAATTGCATATCTTTACCTTTCGGTTCAATAATTAATTCTTCTCCACATATTTTACAAGGCATACGCCAGTCTACTTGTTGGTCTACTATTGTTAAATTTTCATTCTTTTTCCAGTAGTCTACATATTTTTTTGATTCCATTCCGTTTTTTCCTTTTAAATCTTTAAATCTTTCTTTTAACATTTCATATACAGAGGTATGTCTATTTTCTTTCGGTTCTTGATAACTCTTATCGTCTTTTGCAATAGCATCATGTATTCTACGGTTCAACATACCAAGAATAGTACTTCTGTATTTTTTAGTTCTTTCATAAATTTTTGTTCTTGATACTAGATTAAAATGCGGAGCCAAGCTACCTTTACTTGGTGCACTTCCATCTGAACTAAGTTCGCTACACTTAGTTCTAATCTGTACGTAATTAAAGCCCTCTTCATGCCAGTTATCTATCTGTTCCCAACCTATTTCTGTTTTCCATTTACCTGCTGCTGGCATATTTACTTCTCTTTCACTTCTGCATATACTTTTACTGTTTTTCTTCCGTCAGTCCATACGGAAACTAATAACTTTCTAGCCATATAACTTTTCCTTTAATCTTTCTATCTCTGGCTTTGTTAGATTGCCAGGGTCTATATTTTCTCTTAGTTTTACTACTCTTGCACTTAGCTCTAGTTTCTCTGCTAAGTCTTTTGCTTTTTCAGCTGCTTGTATACCCGCCTCATCCCCATCAAACATAATGTCAACTCCTGTAATTCCTTGAAGTTTGAGTAGACTTAGTTTGACCCAATTCACTTGTTGTGTACCAAATGTACATACTGTATTCTTGAGACCTTTGTCCCAAAGGTTAAGAGCATCAAAGATGCCCTCCACCAATATAACTCTATTCTGAATAGGTTTTACTTTTGCTGGACAGAAAGGCATCTCTACACCTTGTGGGTAGATATAATACTTTTGATTACTGAAGTCGTCCAGACTTCTACCTATTAAAGACACGGTCTTACCTGTGATATCTCGTATCGGAAAGATGATGCGATTCTCAAACTTAGGAACGTTCCATGTGAACGCATCCCATTTAGCGAGAGTTTCTTCGGAAATATTCCGAATACCACCACCTTTCCACGATAGTCTATCCTTTGGGAGTTGGATACCGACAGTTGCTGACCTGACTTTGTTGATTGATTCTTTAATTCTGTGCATACGAACTTCTAGCGGAGAAGCTGGTGCACCGTAAAATGTAAACAGATTACCTTTATACCCACATGAGAAACAGTGAAATATTCCTGTGACTTTGTCAACTCTCATTGAAGGAGAGTTATCCTCATGTTCTGGGTTTAAACATTTGATGAGAGCGTCCCTACCGCTAACGACATACTGTATCTTTTTCTCTCTTAATAAGTCTTCTGCTATCATAATTATATATATTATATCAAATTTTTAAGTTCTTGTCAAGAACTATTTTTTAAATTCATAAGTTTCCCAAGATTGAGGGTGTCTAGTAGGCATGTAAACAAATTTTGAGTGACAAGTTATACGTTTCTTTATCTGTTTTTGCCACCATTCCCATTTATTTTGATTTACATGAGCATTTGTTCCGTCTGATAACTCTGCTCGCGCAGGGTATGCAGCTATAGTAGCGAATACAAATTCTGTATTTCTATGATACCAATACTTAAATATATCATCTATCTGGTCTTCATGTACATGCTCTAATACATCTACAGAAACTACTGATTGAAACTCTGCTTGTTTTGGTTTTCTAGAATATTTTTCTATTCCTATATCATATAGAACTATATTTTTACAATTCCATAATTTATCTATTCTTTTGTTAAGATAACCCCAGCACTTACCACAACCAAAATCAAGCATATCTGTTCCTGGATGCTCGTCTGTTAAATTTTGTATATCCCAAACATGATAAACTATTTGTTCGCCTATCATTCTGCCTACGCCATCTTTTGTGCTGTGAATTATTCTATACTCTTTTTGAAAATATTTTTCAAAACTATCAGATGTTTTCATACTCTTGTTACCCACGATTTATCATCAAAAGTTTGTATCATTTTTCCTCTAAACTTTTTATTTACTGCATTTACTACTTCAGGCCAACACTCTGGGTTGTAATCATGCCCACCAATATAACCACCTTTTTTAACTTTTGGTAAAAATAAATCTATATCTCTTTCTACTGACTCTCCTGTATGGTCACCATCAATGTATACAAAATCAAACACGCCATTCTTAAAACAATGGTGACAGTCAAACGAATAGTTTCTCCAAAACTCTATGTAATCCCAATACCTACAGTTTACTCTAGCTTCCATAAGTACTTGCCACCCTTGTGGAAAGTCATAAGGGTCTATTGTGTGTATCTGTTTGAACATACCACTACATGCAAACATTGATGTTGACTCACCAGCATATGTTCCTATCTCTATCATTGCAGCATTTTTTGGCAACTCCATACTGCACATCATTTGCATCAATCCAAACCATTCACGATTAGGACTGACATCCCATTGAAACGGAGGATTAAATCTCATACCACCCCACTCCATTTGAGAGCCTGGTGTTAAATAGTTTTCTGACTTATTCTTGTTATTATATAGTATCGTTTTTGGCTTCTTTATGTTTCCATCCATCTAACTCATCTCCTATCTTTTCAAATACTTTATAATCTGTTCCTAGAGAATCTACTCCATTTTCTTCATAATACATTGACTTCCATACTAATTCTGCCATTTGGAACCATATTGCTATTATTCTCATTCGTTCTTTTTCGTCCCCCCATAAATGGAACAGTAACCACCATTCTTCATCAAATCTACATACTCGTATCTCTTGCCCATGTAAAGCAGGAAGCTCTTGAAGACATCTCATCCTCTGACTTCCTGCTATGGGGTACCAGTTTGGCATGCAGAGTATGGGAGATTTTACTCCGTCTTTCGCCAAACTTTCCAGTAACTTTTCATTTATAGGAACATTTCCTATACATTCTTTAACTTTTTCTTGTTCTAATAACCATCCAACTGTTCTCACATACCAAGTATTTGGAGGTAATTTTACTAATTCTGCAGTCTCCCTGCTTATTCTATCATATGCCATTATTCATCTCTCTGTATCTTTGATTCCATTCATCTTCATAAATCTTTCTAAATTCTTCTAGTGTAGGAAAAGGTACTTCTACCCCTTGTCTATTAGATACTATTAAACCTTGTAGATATGTTGTGTATGCTACTTTAAGTTGATCTTCTGTGTATAAAAGCATTGTTTGTTTTCCTATTAAAATAATATTTTAGTGTTAGTTCATATACTCCCGCTACATCTTTTACGTTCCAGTGGTCTTGTGCATTTCCTACTGCACCAATGTACTCATTGTTATGCCATATATGAAAACCTGTTTTAGAGGATATTTCTTTCCATTTTTTACTGTTGTTTGCATTTCTTAATCTCGGTAGTATTCTATCCTCATTAAATACTATCTCGTACAATCTGTTATCTGTTCTATGTTGTGCAGTTAAAGGTATATCTCTATTCCCGCTGGGGTCTAGTTTCAACTTAGTAATTCCTGGAAATACTTTACCTAGTCTTCTATAGTCTTTTATATCATAACTAATTACCCAAGCTGTCATATCAAAGTTTAATACTTTGTTTAACATTAGTCTATTCAGTCCTGGGTGTATGGAATACTCTTTCTTCTCATCACTATACCATACTATAACTGGATTAACAAAATTATCTTGTAATACATCTTTTACAAAAGCGTACAGTCTTATGTCTAATCTATTCTGCTGTCGCCCCAACCAACCTTTTACATTATGTAAGTTTATAAAATCTATACTCTTAAATAAGTCTTTAGTTGATATCTCTCCAATACATATTCTTTGTTGCAGAGGGTTATAAATCATAGGAGCTTTCTCCTGTTGACATTGCCTCTTTCATTTCGGCTCTTTCGTCTGGGTCTATCTCATTCTGAGGGCCGATTCTCAAACTATCCCAGTTCATTGTAGATACAAAACCTTCTACTTTTCCATTTCTCATCTTATCACATTTCAACTTGATTGCAGGTTCTTGGTCACCCCAATGCTGAATACTATAGGCAGCATCAACTGCGTCAAGTATACCCTTGGCAAATCGTGCTTCTCCTTTCTCGTTTGTTTGAAATGCTGAGAGAACAAGGACATTGTTCTCCTGGGCTAAAGATTTTAACCCTTTTGATATTTCTATCTGCTCAGTCCATTCGTACTGACCTCCTCGACTCGGGGCGTTGTGGCGTCTGACTTGGTTTAGGTAATCAACTATAACTACTCCAAGGTCTGGAGTAGCGGCAACCTTTTGTCTTACTACACTAATAATTTTAGCTAGTGTAAGACTTGGGTCATAATAAATATCGACTTGAGGAACATCTGTACGTAAGGGGTTACGAGTCAACTGATAATGAAATTTATCAAAATCTTGATGGTCGTTATACTCCTCACGAGCTTCTTCTCCTTTCTCAAATCTTCCTGCCCACCAATCAGCAATCTTAGACCATTCCATAGGGGATAGGTTTTTAGTGTTGATTCGTTTGATAGGAACATTACATGCCATAGCACAAATCCTCTGAAGAATTTGTCTTGGTTCCATCTCGATTGTAAAGTATAAAGCCGACTTACCTTTTTCGGTAGCTGACTGTGCAACGTTACAACAAGTGAATGATTTACCTCCACCACGACTTCCGCCAACAACGACTAAGTCTTTGGGAGAGAATTTATAGTCAAAATCATACTCTGAATTAAGACCTAGAGGAAGGTATTTTGCATAGTCTTCCTCACTATCAAATAGCTCTATAGTATCCATACTTTCGTTATCACTAGTAGTTTCTACTCTATCTTCTACTTGTACTACAATCTCTTGCAACAAGTCAATGTTCTCACGAGCATCGCCGATAGCTATTTGAGTATCTACAAAAGATTCAATTCTAGTAAGAATCTCACTTTGTGTAAATTGATTTTTTAAATAATCTAATAAAAGAATGGCATCAACATCTGTTTCCACAGTTTCAATAGCATAGATTTTTTCTTGGAGTTCTCTTGAACGAATCTCCAGTTTTAAATCTTCAAACGTTGGCAAGTCATGATACTTATGTACGTGTTTGTCTACTATCTTCCACAGTTTTCGGTATTCACCTTCAGGGAAGTAGTGTTCTTTTAACCCGTTCCAAGTATTAAAATCACCATTCGCAAGTATTTGCTTAAGTAATGCACTTTCTAATGTCAATTGAATCTCCCAAAACAATTATTAAGTTATAAAAAAGGCGAGGCAATCCCGAAGGAAAGCTCGCCCGCGAAGTATAGGTATTAGCCTATTTCTTTTTTAGCAGCTCCGTTATAGTCTGAGCACTGTAAGCCTCTTCTAGTAAGCATTGTTTTCACGCCTCTTACTGTTTTGCCGATTTCATCAGCAATTTCTTCAACAGTCATGCCGTCAATGTCGACACCTGCTAAAGGATCAGCTTTGCTTGAACCTTTGGTTTCTTTCTGCTTAGGAATAGCGTTGATTTCACCAGCTCTTAGTAGTGATAATGCTTTTCCTCTGATTGAATTCACGCTTCTGCCCATAGCTTCTGCGATATCTTCAATAAACGCACCATCATTAACTAATGATACGAACTGTCCTTCTTCCTGTTCGTTGTATGACTTTACAGTCTCAACTTTAGGTGCAGGTTTAACATGTTCTGTTAACTGCATAGAAAGGATTTTTCCTTGAATTGACTTAGCTGAAAAAGCTCCGCCTTCAAAGTTTGATGCGATTTCTGCATATGTGTAAGAACCTGAGTTATCTTGCACGAAAGTGCTAAGAGTAGCTTCTTGGTCGTCTGAAAAAGACTTAGAAGCTGAAGCAGAAGCTAGTTCTACATCATAACCCATTTTTCTTAATTTGCTAGATACACTTCTTACAGAAGTTTCTAACTGCTCTGCTGCTGAAGCAACAGTAGTTTGTGAGATAGGGGACTCACTGCCCACGAAAGAAGTTAATTCTGAAGTTCTTTCGTCTGTCCATTTTGGTAATGCCATTTTTAATTTTCTCCAATTAAATGTTTAATATTACTTATTATTATAACACCTCGGTCACGAGCTGTCTGTGTTTTTGCTGACTCAATGCCTGACTCATTTATAAGATGAGTGCATTCTTTTGTTAGACTTGATTTTACTACAAATCCATATGACTCTAGTACTTTCGTAGCATGAGCCTTTGTAGGATAACTTTTTAACTTACCACTTATACATACAACACCTGTGACCTCTTTCTTTTTATTAATTTTATTATTCCAATTAAAGGGTAATGTGTCTTTGTATCTATTAGGATAGAATTCAGTTTCCATGAAATTTACCAAGTTAGCTGATGCTTTTGGTCCGATACCTGCCTCAGTACAACTGTTCTCGCTAATATCTTCGATGTTTGATATTGTATCGCATAATTTTTGAGAAGCCGACCGACCAATAAGTGGTATTGAGAAAGCAGGTAGAATGTCTACCAACTTGCTACTCTTTGACTTTTCTAGTTCGTCAAAAAGTTTCTCAGCTAATTTTTCACTATGTATTCTATTCTGTATATCTGATACAGTAAGTTCATAAAGCTCGGGCAGAGATTCGACACCTAACTTAGAGATAGTCGAAGGCCCAAGCCCTTTTATTTTAAGAGAAGATGAAAAGGACTCTAACTTTTTAGTCCACTGCGCAGGACACTTCGTGTTTCTGCAGAACAACTGCTCGTTTACTAACTCCAGTATGGAGTCACAACAAGGACAGTTAGTCGGTGGTGTAATCGTTGTCATTTCTTTTCTCTCTCAAATATATAATATATTATACAAAAAGTTTAAGCATCTGTCAAGAACTATTTTTGAATTGCTCAGGAAAATTTCCACATTCAAAATTTACTACTCCTCGTAGATGTGTGTATCTTCTACAATGTTTCGATTTTTCCATTGAAAGTGTAATGCTTTAATCTTTTTTACTAAAGACTTTATCCAAATTTTTATCATATATATCCTGTATTATTTTATCGGCCATTGCTTGATGACCTTTCTCTAACGGATGATCCATTGGACCATAGTCGTTCTTTAATCTAAACTTTGTCATTTCGTAGAAACCTTCATCATTTAACTCAGGAATTTCTCTTTCAAAATCCTTTCTAGTCATATCATATTGCTGTTCCCATACTATGTTTGCACCTTCTCTTCTTTTCTCATTTAAAGATTCTAGGGCGCAGTCTATTTGTCCTTTGCTCATAAAATAGTATAAATGAGGTATGCCTTCACTATTAAGTAATCTTCTAAGATAAATCATCTGCATACACATATCATGTAGATTCCATTTGATACTTCTGCAATATCTCATATAATATTTCCACCCTTCAAATTGATTTCTAGTCATATCAGGGTGACAATAAATATCACTTCTTCTAATTTCTAGTAGTTTTCTATCGAATCCAAATCTGATATGTCCTACCTGTCTCCATATATTTAAACTGTTTAAATACTCTACTCTGTTCGGTCCAGACCATAGTATAATTACTAACTTAGGTTTCTTAGGCATCTGCATCATATCGGTACTAGTAACTCTCAGTATTCTGTCGTTACCTCCCCCTATCTTAGATGACCTTCCCCAAGTTTGGTTAAAATGTTCTGCAACTAAATGTGTATAACATCCGTTAAATCTATCTTGTAACTCCATTCCTTGAGTAAAGCTATCCCCATTATAATAAATTTCAGGTTGTGTGCTACTATATCTTTTGCATACCCCAGGGTTGTCTACATAATTTAAATCTAATACTGACTCACTCAAAATACTTTTACTCCATATCTTTTTTCAAATAACTTGGCATCCTCCCAGGTATTTACCATAGGTTGCCCTTTAATGTTTAAACTTGTATTTAACAGCATTGGTATCTTTGTTACTTCGTAATACGTTTCTAGTATGGGTCGAAGTATTGACTTGCTGTCTTTTCTAACCACTTGTACTCTTGCAGTTCCATCAACGTGCGTGACTGCTTTGTGGTCGTGTTTTGCTTTTGCAACGTATTGCATAAACTCATTAGTAGGGCCTTCAAAGTATTCATCTACAAACTCCTCCAGTATCGCGGGAGCGAAGGGTCTAAACTTCTGTCGTTTTTTGACATCATTAACGGTGTCTTTAATGTCATAACGGATATCGCCAAGAAGACTGCGATTACCAAGCGCCCTAGGGCCAAACTCTGCTTTTCCATTTGCTACTCCTACCATTCGGTTATTAATTAATTCTTCTACTACTTTAGTAGGATTGATAGGTCTATCAATATCATACCCTAAAAAAGTATCTTTAAATTCTATTCTTTGTTTTGTATGAGCAAGTATACAACCTAGTGCGCTACCTGCATCTCCTGGATTTGGAAATATCCACATCTCTTTAAACTTTTTTCTAATCTTACTGTTTGCTACACAATTTAATGCAACTCCACCAGCGTATGCTACTTTATCTCCATACAGTCTAGCTTTATCAAATATTTTTTCAATTTCGTACTCTATATGCATTTGTGCACTTGCGGCTATATCCTCTGGCGTATTCCAGAACCACTTTCTTGTCGGTATTCCTTTATGTAAATTTGTGTGTATTATATCATTCATATTTACGCAAGGAGTTCCATATGCCGCCATACCCATTGTTATATACTCATCTTCATTGGGTTTAAGTCCTATTCGTTTCGTTATAGCACTATAGAATAATCCGAGTGACCAAGGATATTCTCTACTCCATACTTTCTCATGATTTACCCAAATACTTGCTGTGTCCCATTCTCCAATGGCATCTATAACTACTGTAACATCTGGAACAAAAGGAGCAGTATAGTATGCTGCTGCCATATGACTCTCATGATGTTTAACATGGTTTGTTATAAACTTACCATTTTCTGTAGGCTTCATACCACTAGATATTCTACGAGCATTTTTAAGTTCTGTATCTTCATAGAAGAAACTTTTGTCACACTCAAGTTTCTTAAACTCTACAGGAAGTCTTTTATCATTCTTGACACGGCTATACCTCTCAGCTTGAGTTGCAAATAGAATTTTGTCGTCTTCCATATATGCCACTGCAGCATCGTGGAAACCTTCACTAATCCCTAAATACTTCATTTTTCTTGGGGAAGCTTTGTAGAATCTTGGATTCCATGCTAAAGCATTCCGTATGCCCTCCAAAATGGTGTTGTGTTTTATGTCTGTCATTCTTGTACATCTTGTGTAGTTTCTGTTCCCATCTCCAGCAATCGTATATTGTCCCCTGCCAAAGTCTCTGTATTCGGATGTCGTAGTTTGTAAATCCACGCCCTCTTTTTACTGCGTCTTTGAATGTTCGACCTTTTGCGATGCCTACTTTTATTGTTTCGCGTTCCCATGTTTGCATGTTTACTAGTACTATGCCATATAGTATGCCGTCCTTTTCTTTCTCCCACGGATGGTTGTTAAAAAAGGTTTGATTATATACTCCTCCACTCATCTTACTTGATACCTATATTCGGTATTCAAATATTTGTCAAATAGTCTTTTAGAGTCTAGTGGAAGATTGAAATAGTTTTCTTTTTGAATGTTATCATAAAGTTCTTCATAGTATGTTATATCAATTTTTAATTTTGTAGAAAGTATTTTTAAGAGTGCACTACTTACTTCCTCTTTAAGCTTAAGTTCGTCTATATTTTCAGGCAGTAACTTCTCATCAAATTCATACTTATTGTCCCAAATATTATATGCCTGCGCCATTTGTGCACTTATTACTTTACCGTAAGTATCATATCTGTCTAATATTATAACTTTATCAAACCTTAGTGCAAATCGATACCAAAATACAGCTTCACTACAAGTATCTAACCAGTCGAGTCCTTCAGTATTATAGGGGCCATTTGTCCAATACAAATAAAATCCTAAGAATTGTCTTGTATTTACAATAACTTTTACCACTACATCTTCGGGAAGATTGTGGAAATCTATTTCCTGGTGTTTCTTGTCGAGTATATTTATTAAGTCTAAATTCCAAGGCTCTGCGATATAATTATAGTCAAGTCCATCGGCAATACCCTTCATAAGTTGAGTACTTCCTGTTCGTCCAGTAGCTAGAATTAATACTCTCATTCCCACTCCCAGCCTTCTTCGATTGAAGACTGACATCCTTGTATAAAATCTCTATCTTCTTCTGAAAGAACTGACCAAAATTTGCTGATAGTTAAACTATATTCCATGCACCCGTTGGGGTCTGCTATGTGAATATTATTCTTCATCATGTATTCTAGTACATCTAGTCTTTTTTGTATTCTATCTTTTATTTTCATACTCTACTCTTTTGACAATGCGAGGTATGATTTCTCCACTACGAATAACCTCCACATCACATCCAATCTCTAGGTCTAATGCCTCGATATATCCGATATTATGTAGGGTTGCTCTACTTACTGTCGCTTCACCAATGATACACGGCTCTAAGATTGCAACTGGTGAAACAGCACCTGACTTCCCGACATTCCATTCAACGTCTAAGAGTCGAGTAACTACTCCTGCCTGTCTTGTCTTCAGAGCGAAAGCTCCTCTTGGATGGTGTGAGGTGTGGCCTAATGTTTCAAAATATATATTAGAGTCGACCCTTACAACTTTACCATCGTGAGGAAATTCAGTCCAATCACTTTGTGTGACAGTGTTAAATTCCATATCTTTTAGCATACCCATATCAGCACTCCACTCAGCACAAATTGCTGGTTGAATACCATAAGATATAAATGTAAGATTACGGGATTTAAATTCTTCTAAGTCCTTTAGATTCAAAGCACCACTCGCATAATTTCTAGCGTTTGGTATTTCTTTAGGGGCAACGATTTCTCCAGTAATCTGTTTCAATCCTTTACTCCATATTTCATTTGGCACTAAGCACTTAATTTTATCAGTAATATCTAGTCCTGCTTTACCATCACCACGAGTCAACGCCTGTGTCAGTACGCCTTCTATATAAGTTATAGACACGGCTGCACCATCCAACTTGGCAGTCATTATCTGTGGTTGTTTAATATCCCATTGTGGTTGTTTATCTTCTCCGATAAAAACTTTTTGTAATGAATACATTGGGAAGGGGTGTTTAAATCTTTCCTCTGTGACGTCATACCCAACTTTACTTTCAAGTTCGGTATTTTCCACGAGTCTATCGTATACTTCGTCAGGCAATATTGGATTGCCTTCTGCATACTTTTGATTACACAATTCTAGGTATTCTGTCTTATTCATAGATATATTATACAGAATTTTTAAGGATTTGTCAAGGACTATTTTTTGGTGCTATAGGTATATCTTATCTAACACTTCTTTGAAATGAGTTTCTAGCACTCCCTTGACTTCTGATATAGAAAGTATCTCTACTAATGCCTCAAAGAGCCCACGACTATTATCAAAATCTAGAGGCATGGCTATACCGTCCCTTGTAGGTTTCCATTCTTCATCAAAGTCTTGATAGTATTTTCTAATATGTAGATACTCTGTTCCACGAAAAGTATTAACCATAACAAAGATTTTTTCATGTTTAGCTTCGTTATAGCCTATTTCTTTTTCGTAAACAGGGGGTGCGTTATGTAGTTCTATCATTTTTCAAAATCCTCGCGAGAGGAAGGATAGAAGTTACGCTTTCAGGAGATAACAATCTATAAGAATCAGTATCCCAACAAAACAACAATACTTGATTATTGTTCGGCTTTGCTCTGTTTCTTTTCTCCTGTATATATTTATTATCAAAGTCTCTAGTACAGACATTATATTTCATTCTGCGACTATTCTGACTGCGATAGGTGACTACTGCATCACCAGCGTCATCAATTTTTTTAACAAAATCGTCTTTTTTCATGCGTTCCTTGTTGGTAGGTTAATATCTATTACCGTCCAATCATGGTATCGTCTTGCAAGGTCTTTCTGTTAGATGCAAAAAAGTGCGGGCAGTCCGAAGACCACCCACATTCCAGGGGTATTAATCGTTAAGTTTGTTGATTAGGTTAGTGAAGTATACTGCTGCTTTACCAGTTAATTTACTGATGATAGCACTATCTGCTTCTTCGCCCATATCACTAATAGCTTTAGTTAACCCATCTTGTGCTGCTGCAACATTTACTCTGCCGCCGCCTCCACCTGATGAAGATTTAACTGCTGGAGTTTTCTTAACATAAACTCCCGCTTTTGTTAGAATCATTCTGACACCATTTGGGCTCTCGCCTAATTCTTCAGCAATATTCTTAACAATCTCCATGCTATTCTCTGGAGTTGGTTCTTCAGCAGTATACATTTCAACTGCTTGTTCTTTACTTTCGTCTGTCCACGCCATAGTTCTTTTCCTTTTTAGTTTATAGTTTTGTGTGTATTCGGCAAGAGTATAGGTACTGCGATAACCAGGACACCAACCTGTGGTTTCTAGCATTTGTGTGTAATACCTGTCGCTCATTGCTTATTTCCTTATTATAAATATATTATATCCGAATTTTAAGCATGAGTCAAGAACTATTTTTTAATAGCTATACCCGAAGTGATTAATCTCATCGTGATACAGCTGGTACATTAAAGTTACACTTTTCATTGTATACCAATTCTTATAGTCCGATATACTTTTTTGACCTACCATAATTGATGTATCTTTTGGATGTAAGTTTAACGTATCTAATTCATTTTCCCAGTCCTTAAAATCGACAAAATGAGTACAGTTTTTATAGAGTTCTTTTTGGCAAAGCAAGTTGCCCTCTGCTAACCAATTATCAAATCCTATAAAATCATAACTATGCATATACTCATATACTGCTCTTTCATACGTATCTCTAACTACTGCTATATCTTCTCCCTTATATGTAAGTATTAAAGATTGGCTCATCTTTTTAATAAGTTTCGCAATGCTTGTAGCTTTTCTTCTGCTGATGCAAGTTGCTCTATCCACTTGTCAAACTCTGGCAATATATCAGAGTGTTCTCCGATACCTACTGAATTTTGAAAGTACGTTTGTAGAACTGCTTGTGCTTCTTTTATTTGTGCTATATACTTTGCTTCAAGTGCATCGTAATAGGGGTTGCCTCTATACATTTTATTCTCCTAGTAATCCATTCAGAAATCCTCTCTGAAATCGTATTTTATGTGAGGGACTTAACATAGGGAAAAGAGCAAAAGGTACTATAACAAAAGTCATTATCATTGTTACAATTCCAGATATTATTTTCTGTTTCCAAATTATATGTCCACGAGGTATTCTCCTAAATATAGGAAGGTAAACCACATAAAGTTGTATGAGCCATGCGGATAACCACATAGCTATTATTAATTCTGACATAAATGTCCTTGTTACATATACTCGCGTAAATGTCTTAGACTGCCCAACTCGTATGAAGCTAAACAATATTGTTTACCAGCATGCTCTAAGTGTGGGAAGTACGTATCTTTTAAATCGTCTTGTGTGCACTCTATTGTACTTACTAAGTACACTTTATAACCTCTTTCTTCTGCCTGTTCAGGTCTTAGTTCTCTTTGGACTATAGCAGGGTAATTTTGTTTGATTGCCCAAACTCTTTCTTCAGTTTGAAACTCTTCTGATACACACTGTTCTGGTAACATAGCGTTTCTTCTTCCTTCATAGTCAGTCATTGAGAGCTTCTGAGGTACTCCAATTCTTTCAATGATACCTTTTACAAAAGCAGGAGAACGGTACAATGCTTTTGCTATGTCAGAAATGTTACTTCCTTCCAAATACATACCGACTGTGGTTTTAATTTCCTGTGGTGTTGCTGCTTTGCCTTTGTTCTGTGCTTTTCGTTTTGCACGAAACTCCATAGTCTCGTTAAATTCTGTTATAATATTTGCTAATCTTGTTGTGTTGTAAGCAATATTTAATATACCACAGGCTTCCTTCTTGGTAATAGGTTTACTACCATCCGTTGGATTTAATAACTCAATTACCTTGGTTATATTCGCTTGTGTAATCTGTTCGTGTTTTTTTATTCTCATTTTCTACCCCTAGTAAAATTATTGCATAATGCAGAATCTTTAATAAGTCCTGCTCGTTTCTTCCATCTTTCTTTCCGTATCTCTGCGCATACTTTATAATGTTGCCTAAACAGAAACCTTCTCCATGACCAGCATCGAAGATGAACTCGGTTGACTGGATTTTGTTCATACTGTAATGACTATCATAAGTCTTTAGTATATGATTTTTTAGCATATTCAATGCTGTTCTTTCGTTAAACTTATCGTTGTTGTATTCTTTCATTTATAAAATCCATATAATTATTTTCTATTTCTAGTATTGCCATAAAAGTTTCATATCTTCTATGTATCTTTTTTTTCAAAGTATCCGTAAACATAGGTTGAAACAAATGAAGTTTTTCTTTAGACTCATGGCTTGTAGTACTAATAGATAAATCAGGTATACCTGGATTGCCCCAATAGTACGGTTTACAGTTATGTTTTTTACTCCATAACCACCAAATACTCTCATCACACATATTGTTGTCTAACATAGAGTATAATGCCCAAGCTTTGTATTCATCTGTCTGTAATCTTTTTGGACAGAAACTAAATATAAAAGATATGTTCCATATAGTCTCTGTACGTATCAAATCTTCTACATCTATTTCTAGTTCTTCTTCTAAATCCCAAGTATAAGTATGAGGTCTAAGTGTTCCTTCTCTTCCTCGCTTATGTAAAAAGGTATGTGAAACATCAGGAGTTTCTTTTCTACTAAATGCCCATACAAAAGAAGTAGGGTTATTTAAAAGTAGGTTTTTAACTTCTGTAAGAGGTTCATTCATACTATTTTGTTTACCCAAAAAGAACAAATCTGCATCCACAAACGTACAAAATTCAAAATCTTTTATCAAAGGATGACAAGCAATCACTTGTTTATAACAAGCAGCTTTTCCTTCTACCCGCACTATGTCATGGTCAAATAATAAACCTTTTAGTTCTTCTTTGGCTTTTTTCCATAGTTTTCCTTCTACAAAAACCATAATCTTAGAATTATTATAATGATGTACCATTCTTAAACTCATTATGGAGTATCTAACATAAGTTAAATACATTTCTTCATCATATATAGTGTATATAAAACCATGATTGAATGGTCTATCCCATAAAAGGGGAACCAACGATTTGTTTTTTATTTCTTCTTTATGTGATTCTTGATTTACTAATTCATCATGTAAAATACATTTTTCTAAGTGTCTTAAAGTTTTTCCAGATGGTTTTAACACTTACTTTTCCTCGTAACCTTTATTAACTCCTGATTTTTCTGCATAGAAAAAGAATATTTGTATCAATCTTCCTGTTTCTTTATCATGACCAAAGCCAGGATTAAAAGGTGCATGCCAGTATGTTGCAGGATATATTACTATTCTGTTATACATATTACCAACATAAGTATGCAGTTTAAAATTGTCATCTGTATCGTCTACTTGATTCTGAAATAGTTTAGTTTTACTAAAATTGTGCGCTGGAGTTGCCCAGTTTTTATGACTTTCCATATTTGTAAATAGCCCTGTTCCATACTTAAGGGAAGGGGCTATATCATCTGGTGTTAAATAACAGACAGCAGCAAACATTTGAGCTTTAAGTTCTTTTGCTCTTTTAGTTTCATGATTACCTTTATCTTGATGAATCCAATTTTTATAAGGTTCTCCGAGACTAGATACTTCTTTACCTAAAGTAAAAGCTGCGTTACTGTTGTTATGAGAAAAATTAACTATATCTCTATTTATTAACTTTGAAATTTTATTTTTACAAAATAATCTGTTATGCTCAGAAAAAGTACCCATAGTTCTTTGTCCTGCAAACATAATTTTTTTACCCCTTACTCCAGGATGAAAAAACATACTAAGTGCGTTTTCACGTACCTCATCTGGATTAGGATAAAAGTCGTCCTCAATTACTATCATTTTAGTAATTCATCAACTACATCTATTCCACCTTCTATCTTTGCAAGGTACTCTTTCTTATCTGCTAACTTTTTCTCAAGTATGCCAATTTCAGCACTAACCTTTTCATGTTGTACTTGTAAATTTTGTTTTACTACTTCTGCTTTCCCCATAACTCTTGGAGTCTCCTCTGCTACTGCAATTAATTCTTCTAAATTCATGATGAGTGTCTCTTACCTTGCATCCTTGTGCCATTGAGTAATTTATATTCTTCCCCATTGCTTTTTCTAACTACTATAGGTCTCTTAGTAAAGTATAGATTATTCAATCTCTTTGCAATTTCCTTGTGTAATTCTTCTTCAGTTATGTCTTTTGGAAATACCATAGACATACCATTGATTTCATACTTAACTAATTCTGTCATTTTGCTGTTATCCTTTCCTCATAGTCGGCGTAATCTTCATTCCACCAGTGAGGCTTGTCTCTGTGAGACCATGCTGCGAACGTAGCTTTGTCAAGATGATAGTAGTCTCGATAACTCTGTATAGGATTATCGTAGTCTTTCAACTCATCTGGCATTGCTAGTCCAAATTCTGTAAATCCAAGTCTGGGCATATTCTTTGGCTCAGGTAGTTTATTTACTACTTCTACTATAGATTTGTGTTGTTTACCATAACGATAGTGGTACTCATCATTCAATGCGTTAGCATAACAATGA
>PDMW01007108.1_pt1 | contig 17885 bp, 30 predicted proteins | sample 1515511 | NCBI WGS metagenome assembly PDMW01 (sample SAMN07343023, study PRJNA328102) | Marine metagenome, whole genome shotgun sequencing project. | biome: marine; feature: bay; material: water; isolation source: viruses from water sample < 0.22 micron filtered, nuclease treated, low... ... | reverse complement strand
CAACTGACAGGTGGCAGGCAGTTAGTGTTGTTTGCCCTAAGTGCGGCAGGTCAACAGTTGTTAGTGAACGCACCGGTGTTTGCAAATGGTGCGACATGAAACAAACCACTGGTCGAGAACATAGGGTTCACTATCAGCCTCGCAAAATACCGGATGGTTTGTCAGCAATGCCATTCAAAGGTGTTCCGCTACGGCACTTGTATTTCTTCCTTTATCCAAGGTACGTAAGCCCAACGCTCTATCATCTTGACTGGCTCGACTTGTGCAGCGAATCATTTAACGGCAAGCGTATTTGTTGCGTTGCTATTGACGAGTCAACTCATCATGGCAATGATGCCATTATTGCTAGGCTGGACTCCTACTTCGATCAGGTGATTTATATTCAAAACGATCCAAGCAAACGAGAAGCTGCTGGATTTGTTCAAGGTCTGCAAATGCTCGCGTCTACTAACAATGATGAAATGGTTTGCTTTGCTCACGGCAAAGGGCAGCAGTCGCATACAGCAGAGTCGCAAATTGTTCGTCAGTGGACAGCAGCAATGTACGAAACTGTTGTTATGAACTGGATGAATGCAGCGCACGCGATGGTTGATGGTTTCCCTTTATCTGGCTCATTCAAAAGTGTTGGCAACTTTGCTACAACAGCGCACCGTTGGCATTACAGCGGGTCGTTTTTTTGGGCAAGGTCAAAAGCGTTGTATGGCAACGAAGCGTGGAAGCAACTTTGCAATCAGTGGTTCGCGGCAGAGTCATACGTCGGCAGGCACTTTGCATCAGGAGAGGGACACTGCTTGTTTGGTGACCATATTGCAGGGGGCAGCATGTATCAGCCCGCAACATGGAAACGACTTTTGCCAGAACTAGAACAATGGAGAATTAACAATGAGCGAATCGCAAGAAAGGTCACCGCTACAAATTTGGGTGTCCGCAATAGCGACGTATAACAAGCCAACAGTTTTGTTAACTGGTGCAAAAAGGTGGGAGGGTTCACCACCACCGAGTCATGAACAGTATGCACCTCATGCAACTTGGATCGGAACAGACATCGAAGCTGGTGAAGGAGTGCATATCGTTGGTGACCTGCAAAGTTTGGACCGCACCACCGATGACAAGTTCGACGCAATCTTTTCTCCTGCGACGCTTGAACATATCGAGCGACCTTGGACAGCAATGTTTGCCATGACAAACATGCTACGCAGGGGAGGGTTACTGTATTTGCATACGCATCAAACCTTTCCGCTTCACGGTTACCCAAACGACTTCTACCGTTTCAGCACAGAAGCATTGAAAACGCTTGCGCATGACGCAGGACTTAGTGTTGTGTCTGCCGCATACGACGGTCCTTGCAAAATCAGACCTGACGAAAAGGTAGCTGTGTGGAACGACGCAGCGGAGTGTTACCTAAACGTGACGATGGTTGCTGAGAAGCGATGAGCAACACAGGCATTGTGACGCTACGCGAAAAGCACCAACAGCAAAGGACTGTGGTAGTGTCTGGCATTGGCAGGAGTGGTACGACGGCAATGATCAGGGCGTTGTACAGCATGGGATTGCCAAAGACGGGCAAGCTTACGACAGCAACGCAAGATGACCACAGCATCGGGCAACACCTGAACGCGGCAGACAGGGGCAAGCTGGTGGACGAGGTGACGCGACGCGACAACCTTCACGACTGCTGGGGGTTCAAATGGCCAATGGTGTTTCGCGACAAGCATTTGCTTAACGTGTTACGAAACCCTGTGATGGTGCTAATGTCGCGTGACCCTGTGGCAATCGCAAGGCGAGCGGCAGACGCGAAGCGGTTCTGTCGTATGCCTGTCGATCAGTGGCTAACGCAAGTGACTGACGCAAACCATGACATGCTGCGGTTCGCGTTACATGAAACTACAATGCCGGTCATGCTGTGTTCATATGAAAAGTTAATAACGCAACCGGTGACATGTTTGCGACATGTTGCCAAGTTGACTGGCTTAACCTATCGCGACGCTAGCGAAATACGTTTGCTTGACAGGCGGTATCTTGGTCACAACACAAGAAGGTTCGAAGCTACAGGCGACTAAGCAAGTTGCGGTATCGTTCACGTCTATCGAATAACTGGCAAGCACGCTCGTAGCATTTTGCATCCATGCTTTTTATAAACTCCATTGAAGCGGTGTGGTCGCTTTCACCGTACATGTTTGCAATGTTGATAGTATGCGTTCCGCGTTTTATGCCTCTGGCTGTGTCGTATATTGGGGAACGCATTGTGTCGCTAACGTAGTCAGCAGTTTTTACCTGCGACCAAAACCACAGCGGGAATAGTTGCGGTGTGTTCGTGCTACTAACGTAACTTGCACCGTTACCCGATTCATCACGCACAAGTTTTATTGACGAGCTATTGCCGTCGGCAGAACGCCTTCCGTAAATGACTGCTTCTGGACTAAAGCGTTTAGTCGCTGCGGCAATGCCTGACCTTTGCATACCTTGGAACCATTTGTTTTTAACCTTAGAACACTCCGGGAAAATAAACTCTGGCCTTTGGTAAACATGAATGTATTCACCAAACTTCGGACGGTACTGAAAGCGAAGCGGTATCTTGTAGCGGTCGCAGTATTCTTGAATGAATTGCTTGTGTTGCGGATAGTCCAATGTTTTGCTTACGACGGCAACATGCAATGGCTTGTAGCCTTGTCGCAAAATGTACTGGCTGACAGCTACGCTATCTTTGCCACCGGAAAAAGCTAGCATGCTGTTGTTCAGGTCGTTGTCGTTTGGCATAATTCAACTAGCAAAGGAAAAGACATGAAGATATACGACGACGCAATACCTTTGACGATAGCCAAGCAAGCTTACGTAAAGTTCCCGAACGCGTCATGGAACCAGTACCACTTCTACAACGACGGTAACGCATCGAAGTATGGACAGCAAGAAGGTGCCGACTGGGGTGATGATAAAATACTTTGGGCAGAAGTCGCCTCGCGTATCGACGCAAGAATTGCTAATCTTGCTAGACAGTGCTTTGCTGACTACACCTTTTACGGTAGCGGTTTGCACTACATGCCGCAGGGTAGTTTCCTGCGACGACACCTTGATGCGTCATGTCATGCAAAGACTGGTTGGAAACGCGAGTATAGTGCTACGTTATTTTTGAATCCTCACTACGCTCATGGCGACGGTGGCGTTTTTACTTTGCACGATGACTTGACGGACACAACGCAAGAAGTAGAGCCAATCTTTAACCGGCTTATTTTGTTTCGGTGCAACGAGTTTTCGTCGCACAGTGTTAGCAAAGTTTTTAGCGACTACCCTCGTCTATCGTTCTCAATGTTTTTCTTTTCGGAAGATGAACCAGTCCACCCAATTAGACACAAGGCAAAGTTTTATGACTGAACGACCAGTGATCGTTTGTGCTGGCGGTATGGGTCACCGCATGGAAGACCTTTCTGTTGGTCACAATAAGCACTTGTTACCTATCGGACATGAGACAGCACTGCAAAGATGCGTTCGCTTTGCTCATGGTTTTAGCAACCGTGTTTGTGTTGTGACTAGCCAACGCGATATGCAAGCCGTTAGTGCGAACCTCGAGGGAGAGGACATTGCATACTACCCACAGCCGGAGTACCTGCCGGGTGTAGCTGGTGCCATTGCTGCGACGAATAGTTTTTGTCGTGCTGACCCTCCTGTTGTTCTTCTGGCAGACAATGTTTTTTCAGACGAGTTTATGAAAAGCATCATTGCGTATTCAAAAGGAAAGGAGACATGCTTCTTTAGTTACACGACGGACAACCCTAGTGCTTACGGAGTGGTTTATCAAACTGCTGAGGGTCCGCGTATTATTGAAAAACCTGACACGATTCCCGAAATGCGTTTGGGCGAACTTGTCGGTGCGTTTAGTTTTGACGAAACCGTTTGGCACAAGCTAGTGAATCAGGGGTTATCGTCACGCGAAGAATTTGAAATTGTGCCTGTGCTTTCACAGTACCTCGACGACGGCAATGCTCGGCATATTCGACTTGTCAAAAAAACTTTGTCTCACTGGTGGTTTGACATGGGGCAGAGTGTTAGCGACTACCATTCCGTACAACAACAAGTCTTGGAGTTAGAATGAAGATTCTTGTAACTGGTGCTAGAGGTTTTATCGGCAGCTTATTTCTTGAGTACATGACAAGGACTGACAATGAACGCGGTATAGAGGACAGAGAGTATGTTGCGTTTCACCGCGATACAAATAGCTGGTCTGAAAAGCGACTGGCAGAAGTGCATGGTGATAACATCACCTACTGCAAAGGCGACCTCACTGGTGACATCAGTGGACTTTGTGAAGGCGTCGATGTTGTGTTTAACTTTGCAGCGAAAACGTTTGTCGATCATAGCATTGTCGATCCCACAGCGTTCGTGCAAAGTAACGTAGTCGGCACAATGCGTTTGCTTGAAGAGTCACGACGGCATAACGTCAAAGCGTTTTTTCAGGTTAGCACCGATGAAGTTTATGGGCAGATACTCAAAGGCTACCACAGCGAAACCTCACCTTTGTGTCCTCGTAACCCATACGCTGCAAGCAAAGCTGGGGCAGACGCATTGGTGCTGTCGTACGCTCACACCTACAGCAAAATGTTTACTTGCGTGACGCGAACAGAAAACAACTATGGTGTGCGGCAACACCCACAAAAAGTTGTGCCGCGTTTCGTAGAGCAAGCGTTAGCTGATAAGCGTCTGCCAGTCTACGGTGATGGTCAGCACGTTCGTCAGTGGTTGCACGTAAGCGACCACTGCTCTGCTTTGCGTATGCTGATGGAGAAAGGTTGGTATAGGTCAATGGTTCCAAGCGGCGAGGTGTATCACGTTGCCGGTAAAGAAGAACTAACGAACCTATCGCTGGCTCAAATGATCCTGACTATTTTGGACAAGCCGACATCAATGATTGACTTCATTGAGGACCATGACATCAGACCGGGACATGATAAAAGGTATGCGCTGACATGCGACAAGATCGAGCAAGCTATCGGTTGGACACCATCGGTCACTCTAGCCGCTGGTATGCGTAGCGTCGTGCAGTGGTACGCTGACAACCCACAGTGGCGAGCGTAGGCAAAACCTGCGCGACGCCAAAAAAGTCCCGAGCTTTAAGCCGTCGGGCTTTTGCATCTTTTGACCATATGAATCGGTCGCAAAAGCTAACGCTTCTTCCGTCATGCGTTACGTTCGAGAGAAGCGACGCACGAAAAGTTGCGTCCTCTGGCAGACGCATATTCGGCGTTTTTGCAGACGCTACGAACGACCGTCTTTCACCGGGTAGCGGCTAGGAATCCACAGTATCACCGTGAGTGTCAGTACAGAACCCGCTTTTCTTCCGTGTTCTAGCGGGGTTGTATGTAATGACAGATTGTGCTCAACTTTGGGTGTGGCAGTGACGATAACAGTTACAGCGACGCACCGATCTTTGACATCCTATCTAACCTACCCGGCAGTGATCTGAATTGGTCCGGGGACTCCGACACCGCGAAAGGCTCACGCCAAACACCAACGACGGTTCACCACCGAATGCACTGCATAACGTGATGGTGACACCAACGAGGCGGCGTGACGCAGCAGACGCAGTGAACGAGTCATCTAACAACGAACGACATCGGGCAAGCCCAACGAGGCCCTGACCTACCACCGGATGAGGTGGGAGTGAAAGGACCGATGCGACGACGACTACGAACCGACGGTGGCAACCTAGCTGGTACTGACCACCTGACGAACGGGCGTTGACTACCGCATCGAATCACTCGCCTACTTGGGACCAAGACTAGCGAACATGACGCTACGAAAAACGATGTCACCAAGCTACCCAGTAACCGACAAGGTGAACGGGTTTGGTCGCACGACGCTGGTAGTCGTGCCTGACGAGTTACCTTACGAAACCAAACGAGAACAGAAACATGACAACGTACAACACTTCCGCACCTAACAGCTTCGAAGCAACTATCGAGTTCAACGACGCAAGCGATTGCCGACGCTGGGCTAGCAAGTTTGGCGACGCGGTGCAGTACCGAAGTCGCAAGACAATGTTGCTCACAGTGGAACGCGACGAGGACGAGTCGAACAGACTAAAAGGTTTGTGCGACTCTCTGTTCCAAGCAAAGATTACAAGCAAGCTTAGCTACGATCAGTACAGCGTCGAGCAAGCGTACTTCATCCTGCTTAGTTTTGAGACATGCTTCGAAGAGTGGGTACAAGAGTTTGGCGACTGGTCACGCGATGAAGTCAAGGACGAGCTAGCTGACCTCAAGTATCACGACAAGCTAGACGGTATCAAGCGTAAATACTTGATCGTAAAGTGCAGCGATGGTGAGCAGGTGACTATCGACGCAGCGATTGCTTTTCAGAATCTAACTACCAAGAACAACTAACAACCATCACCATCAACGGAGAACAAACTATGACTCACGAACAACTCGCTACTGTCCTCAACAATATCTTCCCCGGCATCGAAGCTAGCTCGGGTTACATCGGCAACTGCTGTCCACTTGGCAAGTACGACAACCGACACTTCCGCATCTTCACCAAGCTCGACATCGGTGCATACTACCCACTCGACATTGAGATCCCTGCTGGTGATGTCGATGCGAGAACAACGGTTAGATGCGTTCGAATTATCATGGCACTCAACAACACAATGCACGTCACCCCTAGTGCTGCTCAAATGCTTAACGCTGTGCAGTACGGTAGCTAAGCCGAAACGCCGCAAGGTGTCTGCTGGTGATACCAGCACTGATGAGGCTTTTACTTTTACCTTTTGGAGAACAACCATGAAGATCAAGACAACCATCAAACGCATCGCATCTAACATCAAGATCATTCTGACAACCGACATGGAGCAGACGCACCGCGAGGCGAGGAATTCACGCGAGCTAGCTTGCACAAACGACCTACGCATCGACGAACTTGTAAGCGAGTACGAGGGGCTGGACGTCAGTGCTTTGGTGGCAGACGAAGTAGCCGAGTTAGACTTTGAAGACGACATCACGACTGCTGTTGAAAACTGCTTGGATAGTCACGACTTTAGCGAGCAGATCGACAGAGCGGCTTGCAAGTATGATTGGTCCGATGTCATCCAAGAGGCAGTCGCGGAATACGACTTCGACGACGTATGCTCCGAAGCGGCAAAGGAATCTGTCAGTGAAGCTGTGCTAAACCACTTCACCGACGGCATGTTCGACGAACCAATCAAGCAAGCACTGCGAGACTCTCTGCTTGTCGCATCCGATAGCTTGTCCTGATATTAACAACCATCACCATCATTGGAGAACAAACCATGAGTATTCAAATCACTGACCGCGTAGAGTGGAAGTACAAAGGCAAGACGCACACCGGCATTGTCATCAACACCCGAATCAAGAAAGCGAGAGGTGCTAACCGTGAGCTAGCCTTTTGGGTTAGCGGTAACGAGTCAGCGTTAGACAGGGAGGTTTGCGAGGTAACGCAGGACGATCAAGAGCGAGTGTGGGTTATACCAACGTCACAAGTCACGAAGGTAGGAACAGCGTCGGAGCAGGAATCGTATACCGCATACCAAGTCAAGCAAGACATTGCCGACAGCAAAGCACAAAGGCGACGCAACCAGCGGTTGCACAACGAGAGTCTGGCAGAGCTAAACGATGTCCACGCACTGCAGCTTGGACAGGACATCGAGGTTAAGTACCGCGATGGTTGGAAGAAGGCGTCGTATCAAGGCAAGGTTCGCGGTAGCGGCAACGTCCGATTCTACGACGGCTACAAGAACCGGACATGCTCACCTAAGTTCGTAAGAATCCCAAGCTAGTAACACTACACAACACCATCATTGGAGAACAAACAATGCACCGTCAAACTATTCTCACGAAGATACTACATCTTACTGACCACAGCCCACAACGATTCAAAGCATGGGCGAGTGGCAGTCGCGGCAACTATGCGGAAACGTCAGTAACTATTAGTCGCGACTATGCACTGACCTACGAGGCTATGCACAAGCACGTTGCGAATGCACTAGCCACTAAGCTAGCTTGGCACTGTCGCTGGTACGGTGGACCGGTGGACAGCAAGATGCTGAGTTACGTTTTCGTTCCCGAGCCAGAGCAAGCATCGTTTAGTTCTGCTTTCAAGAACACTGAGGCAGACACCGACTATCGGGCAGCGTACAAAGAACTGCTACGAAAGGTTCAACACGGTTGCACCGATCAGCCTTGCAGCATTTGCAAGTAGCAAAGCGAAACGCCGCAAGGCGTCTACCGGTTACACCGGTACTGATGAGCTTTTTACTTTCTACCTTTTGGAGAACAACCATGACGACGACAAACAAAACCGCAGTACAACAAGCTGTCCGCGATGCTATCTTCACCGCATTCCCCGAGGAGGTTGTCAAGATGCCACTGTGTGGACCGGACAACCTACCAAGTCCTCACTATGGGCTATGCTTCGAAGACGCTACGAGCAGAGGCGACTGGTGTTCTGCCACAGTGAAGCAAGGATATGAGCCGCACACTCGCGAAGATGTCGCAGTTATTTGTGAGACTATCGCTGCCGGGTTAGACGTTCCGCTTGCGGACATCGACATCAGCGCTGCATGGAAGAACGGCAAAGGTCACCGGGTAGCGGTGCAACCAACGAAAGCGTATCGACGATCTGTTGCAAGCGGTGACACCATTTGGCCCAAGTTCATTGTGCGAGCAAACTACGGTGGCTCATTCATTGCAAGCGTCGGAATGTACCGCGACCTGTGCAGCAACATGCAAATGATGCGACGGGTTGAGAACACTACCGTCTACCTGCGGCATGTCGGTAGCTTTCGCGACAACTTCGACGCGACGGTTGAAGAGTGGCAGTACCTCGCCGCAAAGTTCGACAACATCGTTGAGTGTGCTACCAAGTTGCGAGAGTCCACAGTGGCAGTCGAAGAATTCTATGACAGGCTTTACCCACAGCCAGAAACAAACGCTAGCCAAACGCGACACCGCAACAAGCTATCGGCAATGTTCGGTCGCATGGTCAAAGAACGCAAGCAACTTGGCTACTCGTTGGCTGACGCAACAGACCACAAGAAAGCTAACCTTTGGGAGCTTGTTAACTCGGTTACCGGTTGGGTGCAGCATAGCAAGCGGCAGACGCGGAACGGGCAGCGACTATCCGACGCGGCTAAAGCGTTCGCGGCAGTGGACGACAAAGAATGTCACGGTGCGTTTGACCTAGCGAATGAAATGATGGTGGCAGCATGAAGACCATGACACAAGAGTTCGAAGCTTGGCTAGCCGAACGGCTAGCGAACGCGACGGTCACTGCCGCATCGACTCGCGGTTTTCGTCGTCGTCGCAACTTGCGTCGCGCTGAACAGTGGCGTCGCACGATGGTTGTGCGTCGCTACCCTCTGCCGTCCTCCGATGCACTGTACAGCGTCGGAAGGTTCGGTGGTGTTGGCAGTGCTAAGTAGCCGAAACGCCCGCAAGGGCGTCTGCCAGATGTACTGGTACTGATGAGGCTTACACAATGGAGAACAAACGATGCTGACTGACAAAGACTACATGGACATTGCGGTTGCGATTATCGAGGGGGAGGTAGCGGCTACCGGGGTGGACGCAAGGGAGGTTGCTCGTAAGTATGCGGAGCAGTTTTGTGCAGCGGGGATAGCTATGGACATCAAGGCTGACGAATACGCGAAAGGTAGCCGCAACCGAATGAAGGGTTGGTGTATGCGGCAGTCGGCTGTGGTAGGCAGGCTGATGGTGGCAATGTCGATTGAAAAAGATCGTCGCGAACATGGGTTATTTCAATGAACGGTGACCGACAAATTATTATCACAGCAAAGCCGACGGACTTACCACCGCATCGGTTGTCTTGCACTTGGTGCGTATGCACTGAGCCAGAAGTAGAAGTAGAGCTACAAGACTGCAAAGAATACTGCGAGCAAGAAGTTGATGCAGGTAACTGGGTCTACGCGAAGATCGTTATACACAAACTACTCACACCTAAGCCGAAAACATGAACCATAATGTTACTGACCTGATGATAAACGACGAACACAATTCAGAGCGTGTTATCCGCGAACACTATCAAGCACAGATTTGTGCTTACGCTGGTGAACACGACTACGGTTGCACCGTCTACGACAAGCGACGAACGCAACGAGAAGTTACCCGGTGGTTATTGCAGCTTCACGGCTTCATACTAGAAACTCAAGGCAAGGCAGAGGTGTCTGCTTATTGGGACATGATGAACCGCAAGCTAAAGTTATCGCAAAGCGTTTTGCGAAAAGAACTTGCACTTATCGACATCAGCATTAGCTGTGCGAACTACAACGAAAGGGAAGGAAAATGAATTCACCGATATACACAATGCGTCTGCCGAAAGAATGGCACGACGCTATCACCGAGGACGCGGAACGCAAAGGGCTAACAAAGTCACAGTGGTTGCGTGATGCGATAGAGAAGAAGTTACCCAAGGCAGCAAGTCGTAAATTGCCTGCCGTCAAACACGGACCTAAACAGAAGTAAAGCTATGAACAACCCAATCGATTTTAGCGACATCAAACAGTATCACGCTGACACCAAGAACGTAACGTCTTCTATGCTCAAGTGCTTGCATGAGTCACCGCTACTCTACAAACGCAAGTACATAGACAAGGCGATAACGACACCGACAACTAGCAACATGCTGCTAGGCTCTGCCATACACTCTCGAATACTTGAGCCAGTCTTTTTTACTGACCGTTACCGGTTTGAGGAACCGGGTGTGAACCGTCGCACTAAAGCGTACAAGGAATCTAAGGCAGAAGCAGAGAGCGATGGCTTTACGCTTCTGCCTGACAGTGACCGCAAAATCATTGATGCTTGCTACGATGCGGTGATGACTCACCCTCAGTGCAAGAAGATGATTGATACGATGGGTGATGTCGAAGATACTTTGTGTTGGACTGATGAACGCAGCGGGCAGACTTGCAAAGCACGACCGGACAAGTCGTTCAGGCAATCGCCTTTGATCTTTGATATCAAGACGACGCAAGACCCAACACCGCGAGCATTTTTGCAGACGGTGGTGAAGTACGGTTACCACTTGCAGGCTGCTCACTACGCAGCAGGACATGCTAACAAAGAAAACTACGATCCAAAGATTGCTTGGTTTGTCTTTGGTGTAGTGCGTACCACCGAACCATTTGACTGCTGGACTTATACTCTACGCGGTGAAGAAATGGAGAAGTCATTGCAGCTACACAGCAGTTTGCTGATGTCGCTTATGCAACGACGACGCGACAATGACTGGTCGATGTTCGGTCAGCCTGACCTTAACACTTTAACTTTGCCCGCTTGGGCGTTTGGAGAACAAAAATGAATCAGCTTGCAAAAACAAAAGCGACGTTAAAGTCCGATGCGTTTATGAGCGCGATTGCTAACGTGCTGCCGAAGCATGTATCACCTGACCGCATGGCTCAGATTTACATTACGGCAATCACAAAGGTTCCGCTACTACAAGAGTGCGATCAGGGCTCGCTGTTCAAATGCCTCATGTCACTGTCCGCATGGGGTCTCGAACCGAACGGGCATCACGCTCACCTCATACCGTTTCGCAATAACAAGAAAGGTATCGTCGAGTGTCAACTAATCCTTGACTACAAAGGACTTGTCGAACTTGTCCACCGTAGCGGAAAGGTTAGCTCGATACACAGCACAATCATTTGTGCTGGCGATACGTTCGACTATGACAAGGGCGAAGTGCTAACGCATAAGCCGTACTGGTTGTGCGATGAGTCAACGTATGCGGAGTGCGACGATCCTGCCGCAGTGATCGGTGCGTTGTGTCATGTCACCTTCAAAGACGGTGCGACAAAGACAGAACTCATGAGTCGCAAGGAGATTGACGCGGTGCGTTCGCGTAGTCGCTCTGCTCGCAGCGGTCCTTGGGTAACCGACTTTGCAGAAATGGCAAAGAAGACTGTGTTCAAACGCTGTGCAAAATACCTGCCGCTGTCACCGGAAATGGTTGACGCATACCAATCAGACTATGATTCGCCACAGCTAAGGCGTGATGAGCCAGAGGCTACGGTATCACCGGAGGCGTTCGACGCACTGCTAGCTGGCAACGTGGAAGATGAGGCGGCTACAGTAGACGCTGACGATCAAGCCAAGGAGTAGCCGACTACCGAGTGGTGATATAATCGCAACGCGGCACAGGGCAACTGTGCGGCTACAAGAAAGGGGGCGTCAGGTATTACGCTGACGCCCCCCAGTGAGCATGGAGAACAACCCGCTCGTCCAATCATTCTAAGGAGAACAAACCCGTGAGTAAAGAACCACCTTTCTTCGCGTTTTTCGCAAGCGACTTCGTTAGCGGAACGCACTACATGACACCGGCAGCAGTCGGTAGCTACATTCGCTTGTTGTGTCACCAGTGGCAGACAGGCACAGTGCCAGCAGACATGACGCTATGCGGTCGCATATGCGGTTGCACTGCTGACGACTTCATTGCTGTATGGTCCGAGCTACAGGACAAGTTTGATACGACACCATCCGGTGACTACCAAAACCCAAGGCTTGAAGCAGAACGCCAGCGTACGTTGGAAAAGTCACGCAAGGCTAAGGAGTCAGCAGATAAGCGTTGGCATAAGCGGACGGATAGCGAACGCATTGCTACCCATACCCATACCCATAACCAGAACCAGAGGAAGATTGATACTAGCAAAACAAAGGTGCGCTCCACCGCAAATGATGCGGTGACGCGGAAGCGTGATAGCTTTTCACCGTTTTGGTTAGCGGTCCACCGAAAGGTTGGTAAACGTGCAGCGGAAGCAGCGTATCGTCGTGCTGTGAAGCATGTCGCGAAAGCAAAAGGTTGTGAACCTGATGCGGCAGAAGCGTACATCACGGAAGCGATGCGTCGGTTTGCACAAACACCCGACGCTCATCCGAAAGATCGTAGTGCTATTCATCCTACGACATGGTTGAATCAGGGACGCTATGACGATGAGCCAGAAGCGGCAGACGCAACGATAAAAACAAAGTTACGTGAGTGGATGGAGGGAAGCGATGAGTGAAACAGAAGTAAAGCTACAGCTATTGCGAGTCTTTACGGCATTCCCTAGCTATGAATCATATCTTGAAAAGTTACCGGATGGTGTTGCTACGCTAGCAGCATGGTGCAAGATGCTGAGTAGTTGTGACCATGCTGACCTATGCACTGTTGTTGACGGCATACTAGAGGGAACGGTACAACCGCGTAACCAGTTTGACACTATCGACAGTTTGCCGCTTGTGTTACGCGGAAAGTGCATGTTCATCAAGGACAAACGCGACCGCTATGCTGCGTCGCAACAGCTTGTTGACGGTAGCACTGCGAGACGAAACGCAAACCAAGGGTATTCGCATGGGCTTGGGGGATTGTATCGTCAGGTTCGGCAGTCAGCAGACGCGGTGAAAAGCGGACAGAAAACGCAAGAGCAGCATGATGCTACAATGCTTGAACTACGCAGGAAAGCGAGGGAGAAATGACACAAATTAGGTTTGTTGTTAGAGGGTTACCGGTAGCACAACCGCGTCACAAGATACGCGCGTTCATGCCAGCCAATGGCAAGCGACCGATAGCACAAACGTATTTGCCAAGCAGTCACCCGGTGAATGACTGGAAGGAAGCAATACGTGAAGGCGTCACCGATGCAATGCAAGGCAGGTCACCTTTGGTTGTTGCACTATCGGTACGGCTTACGTTTGGAATGCCAAGACCTAGCAGCAAAGTGTGGAAGCGAAAGGCAATGCCAATGTATCCGCACACTGCAAAGCCAGACGTTGACAACCTAGCCAAAGCAGTGCTAGACGCACTCAACGGAATCGCTTACTTAGACGATAGACAGGTAGCACACCTTGAAGTTTTTAAGGTAGTCGTATCGGGTGAGCAAACAGAGGGATTAGAATGCACAATCACTCACCTAAACGACAGCACTTCATAACTCTGCCCCCAGTTAACGCTGGGGGCTTTTCTCTTGCGCGAACAGGTTTGTAATGTTTGACAATTACGTTAGACGGATGACTGTGGAACGAATCGTTGACGGTGACACTATCACAGCCATCGTCGATCTTGCGTTCGGTACGCAGCAGCATCAGTGGTTGCGGCTTGCTAGGGTTAACACTCCCGAAATAAAAGGACCGGAACAAGTTGCCGGTGCGTATGTTACCAATCGTGTTCATGCTTTCTTTCGCGATAGGCAGGACAAACCACTGTTTTTGCAATCGCACGACTGGCAGAAAGACAGTTTTGGCAGAGTGATTGCAACTATTTGGTGTGGTGAAACCAACCTAAATGATTGGCTTTTGCACCATAGGCTAGCGTTTGAGGCAGACGCTAACGGAAGGCTATTCGATGACACTCGCGACTTGCGAAAGCTCGACTTACCCGATGGTGTAGTACAGTCATGGGTTCAAGAGTTGTCTTGACTATGGTTTGCATAGTGGTTAAAACACAAGCTTGTTCATGGAGTATGTACTTACCCAAACGGAGTCGGAAGATGAAGTCATGTTGGATTGCATTGGTTGTTTTTGCAGTGTCATTGCTCGCACTTCCTGCAAGCGCGGAAGCTGGGTGTCGCATCAAAAGCGTTCGCGTTAAGCCGCGACTTTTCAAGCGATCTTGCTGTAGGGTAGCGGTGACATGCAAGCCAGTCGTCGAGTGCGAACCGGTTAGCATTGATTATCCAACCCCTGTGCGTAACTGGCTATTTGGTATTGAACGCAAGTGCGAGTCGTCATGCGATTCCTGCAAATAATCCTGATCGCTTTTGTTGTCGCTTCTGCCGCATCAGCAGCAGAGCCAGCAGGACCGGAAAGGTACGTCGTTAAAAAAGACTCTGCGGCTTACCGTCATGCGTTGCACGAAGCGCAAATCATGGCATCACGCGGTCGCGTTTATCACGCTCTTGGTTGTGCTAAGGGTGCGAGGTACAGCGGTGTCGGCATGTCGTACAGTGACAAGCCGCGACACTGCTATTTGAAAATGCCAACGTCGCGTCTGATCGCTCGGGCTTACGTTCGCACTAAAAGCGGAGCAACTTATTGGAGTGCGCACTACCGATGAGGTTCATAGTCGCAGTGTTAGCTGCACTTTCTCTTTCGCAAGTCTACTCGCAGGGCATCGACTCCCCTGTGACTAGACTTGTTCCAGTAGCCAAAACACAAACCGGTTTTAGTAACCGGGTAGCGGTGCAACAGGCATGGCAAATAACTAAAGCTGCAACGCATCACCGCGCTATTGCAAGAGTGCAAACGTCCGGTGGTGCTGGCACAGGATGCTTGATCGCTCACGACGGCAAAGGTGCTTGGTGCATTACAAACCATCACGTTGTTAGCATGGGTTGGACAGGTAACGGTTTTGTAACGCGAACGTTTAAAACAGCAACGGTCGCAACACCGTTTGGGGCAGAGCAATTTACGGTTGTCTACTCCGATCCCAAAGCAGACATTGCCTTGTTGCACTCATCGACAGCTACAGCATCAGTCGCGATACCGTTGTGCGATAGTGAACCACCTGTCGGAGCGATGCTTGAGCTTGGTGGTTATGGTGGACCAACAAATCAACTCAGGACATTCGCGGCGCGCCGAATATCAAGTCGTTACGCACTCTCGGCTGACGCACCGGTTGTAAGCGGTGATAGTGGAGGACCAATGCTGTATCGCGGTTCTTTATGCGGTGTGTTATGGGGTGCGCCAAGTGCGGCAGGTAACCGGGGAAGTATTGAAGGTTGGTCAAAGACTTACCCAGCGACTAGTAACGTCACAGCCGCGTCGCTACGCGACGTTTGCCAGCAGGTGTTCACGCAATACGGTTGTACGCCTCGGACATGCCCTCCTGTATCACAGCCAGGCGCACCAGTTGCACAGCCAGCACCGATACAACCAAAGTGCGACTGTCCAACCCCGGTTACTGGCAAGGACGGGAGCGACGGTGCTGTTGGTCCACAGGGACCACCGGGCAAAGACGCAGTTATTGACTACGACGTACTTGCGGCAGAGGTAGCCAAACGATTACCACCGATTTATCCACAGTGGATTGATAAAGACGGAAACGTAATTGATGAGCTACGTTCCGGTGTTCGTCTTGGGCAGACGCTACCGCTTAGAGCAGAGGTGATATTAGATGCCTCGACCAAACAAAAGTGACGAAGTTCTTGATGTCGTTCTTACGACATCGCAACCAATTGGAGATTGTGAAATGGCAGACGGACCACAGTTAGCTGAGCAAGGCAACCTAAGCGTTGCGATGACAGCATTGGCAAACGAGTTTGGTGCTAGTGCAGGGCGACGTTCATCTGCTGCCGATCAGCTTGCGGCAGACAGTCAACGAATGTGGTCGATTGCAATGACCTCACCGACGGTTATGGCAGCGCATGGAATGCGTGTTGCTAGTGAAGCTGGTGCAGGTCGCACTCGAGTCGAAGCTAACAGTCCACCAAGTACGCAAATCGTTGGACAGTAAAAGCACGTTAGAGCCGGGCGAGCGCGTGAGGTTAGCGGACGAAAAAATGTTCGCTAGCCTTTATGCGTTCTCTGTTGGCGCTGAGACTTTTGTTGAGTATCAGCTAGCATTAGCCGAGCAAGCAGAGCAAAGGTTAGAAGATGGCTTCACCGATAGAGGAAGTAGCCGAAAGGTCAGCGGAAACGATACCGGGACTGTCGGCAGCGGCAACGGCAGTGGGTCTTGAAGATCATAGACGGATGTTGCGAGACAATGCGGAGCGACTACGCGACGCTCACCAGCTTGGTAAGCAAGCACTGACTGGTCAGGAGCAACAACCGATGACTGGCGAAGACATGGGTGACATTGTTATTACTGGGGACATCAAGATCAACGATCCTGCGGAAGCGGCAGACATCATTGATTCGATACGCGGACAGGATAAGCAACCACCGGTGCAAATGCCGAGCGTACCAAAACCTCGTTACGTTTTGCCTGCGTCTATTGTTACAGCAGGAGCATTAACAGCAAGTGGCTTGTACTACTTGGCAAACGCAAATCAGCCAGAGATACCACCATCGACACCACCGAACGCATCGGTAGAAGTGGGGTTCGGAAAACCAACGGATTGGATAAATGAGTGAGCCTACAATTATTGGAATACTAGCAGCAGGCATCACCGGTTTATGCACAACGGTTGGCGTCTTGTTTAAAATGCTGCAAAAGCACACTGATGAACGCATCGAAGGCGTCGAGCGAAAGTTAGACGAGTGCGAATCGGACAGAAACGATTTATGGACAGCGTTAGCAAAGCAAGCCGGTGCTGATGTTGAGTCTATTCGACCAAACAGGGAACACAAAAAGTGATTGACTATTTGAATGACGTTAAGCCGTTAGAAGATATTGGATTAACTGACACTGTTATTGCTAGCCACTTGTCAGCAAGGACTTTGCACAGTATCCCCTGCGAAGAAACTAAGGTGGTGCTAGAGGGTGCGGAAGCGATTGTAGAAAACCCTGTTACACAAACTCGTAGCGGTAGCCTTATCGCTCACTACGAAACGACGACAGGCGACGAGGCTAAATTGCTGGCTTGGTTCATCAGTCATGTCATGGTTCGCGGTGTCGAAGTTACGTCGCATGAGTACCCAAGGTCCGTTGAGTTAGCCTTTGTCATCAACGGTCTGCCAGAGTCGTTGCTTGCAGTTGCTAGTGACATCATTGCGTTGGGTGGTGGTCAACCAGACCTTGGAACAGTCGAAGCAGACGTTGTAGCCTGTCGCGAAGCATACGACGCAGGGCAGGCAGAGCTTGCAAGGCAAGAAAGCATACGCGCACTGCAAGCAGACATCGAAAACACTTGGATCAACCCTGCGATCAGTGACGGAACATCAACTGTGGCAGAAGTCCGTGCAGCGATAAAAGCAGGGCTATAAAATGACTGACTATTACGT
>PDMW01045653.1_pt1 | contig 17889 bp, 19 predicted proteins | sample 1515511 | NCBI WGS metagenome assembly PDMW01 (sample SAMN07343023, study PRJNA328102) | Marine metagenome, whole genome shotgun sequencing project. | biome: marine; feature: bay; material: water; isolation source: viruses from water sample < 0.22 micron filtered, nuclease treated, low... ... | reverse complement strand
TGGTAGGTTAAGACCAGTCACCACAGATATTGTGGACATTGAAGTGGTTGTGAATCTTGTTGGTAATATCAGGGTCGTGTGAGTACTTACCGATAACAAGAATGTTCCCACCATGCTTACGAACGACACGCTGCTCCTTGATTGGGTACTGCCCGTAACTGGACCTGTGACTACAGGGGTAAAGGTCATGTGCCTCACACACTTCGTCAAGTGTGACTGCACCAGTCAACTTCCTGTACCAGTTATGGATAACCTTCGTAGGCACTGGAGAAGTAGGGTGTTCCTTTGCGTTGAGAACCATAGTGCTGAAGAATCCAATAGCGTGAGCAATCATAGGAGTCACCGCCTTGAAGACTTCCTTAGCAAGTCCCTTGCCTTGGTAGTTGGGATGAACAAAGAAAGAAGAAAGCCAAACCATACCTTCATCATTATCCACGAAGGTAATCCTACCCACACCACCAATGAGGGACAGGTCAATGTCTGACGGCAAGTCTTCGGGCTTCGGCTGCTTGTTCATACTAAGGTAGGGCTGAACATTGTAGGCAAGAAGACTGTTGTGGTTGTTGATAACATCTTGCTTGCGATGAATGTTAATCATCAGATGATTCATCTCTTCGTTCTTGCTGGTAATCCACACACACTCACCGATGCCGGGGATGTCGATGGTTCTTTCCATAAGGTTCACACCGTTCAGGCTTGTCTGGTGCATCTGTTCATAGTAGATCTGGGTCATGGTTCACTCCGGTGTGGTCAGTGTGAGAGGAGCCTATCTCCCTCTCACCCTTATAATCTATCCGGTCAGTGTCCGATTGGCAACCGACTGAGACATCTGTTGACAACCCCCTTGACCTCCCGAGAGTATAAAGAAAGTAAAAGAAAAGATAATAATAACTTGACAAATGATTGCCGTTTCTATTACTATAGACTATATACTGTAGGAGGGTTAATAATGACCAACAAAGCAGATAGCAAATACAACAACAAACCAAGTAAGCAGTTGTCCAGAAAAAGAAGAATAAAGAAATCGGACTGGAGGTATGTACCCTATATCCCAGAGCTATTAGATACTATCCACAATCACAATCCTGAAGATGAAATGATTGCAAAGATAGATGGTGAGTTGATAAGAGAGAAACCTACATTCGATTACCATGAAGTACTAGAAGCTTACCTACCAGAAGCTGCCGCACAAGTTGTTGATATGCATATCGGTCAAGGTAAAACATTCCAAGAAATAGGTGACCACCTTGGTACAAGTAGACAATATGCCAATCAGGTTTATCATAAAGCCCTGAAGGAACTGCGCCCACACCTAACCAACCTTAACCTACCCACACATAAACCACTTGATAACAAGGTAGAACTTAATCTTTTTCTAAGACCTACCGCTATCACTAAGAAATTTATTGGAGACCCAGAATGAGCTACCGAGGCGGAAGAACACACCTTACCAAGAGAGACAAGACACTGCGTAAGGCAGTGAAGGATAGAGATATCAAGATTCTATTATGGCAGTTAGTACAAGATTGCTTTGAGGATCTAGAGATTGGTGAAGAACCAAGACACGGTGAACAGCTTATGAAGTTCGCCATCCAACAACTTGCTTTGCTTGAGAGCAAAACAAAAAAAGATACTAAGGGAGACACTCTTAAGATAGAGAAACTGAAAGAGTGGCTAGACGAATAAGACACAAGGAACACTATCAGCCTTATACAAAAGAGATAGTAACGAGACATAATGTTTATAACAATAAAGGAAAACAACAACATGACTAACTTACTACAACATCCAACATACACTGACCATTACTATGAGACCCAATCAGGATCTATTCTTCGCATCCGTGTGTTAAAGTCAGGTCAACAAAAGATTAAAGTAAAAACCCTCACACCAAATGGCAACGGTTACCTCTCTTTCAAAGTACACACAGGAAAGAATAAATATAAGTTCTTCACAGCACATCGCTTTATTGCAGAATGCTGTGCTGGTCGTGTGTTAGGTAAGGATGAGCATCTGGATCACATTGACCAAGACAGGCATAATAATGAATTAACTAATCTTAGGATTGTTGGTCGTGCAGCCAACCGCCTGAACTCTGACAAGTCAAAAGGCTACTGTGCTCGTCCATCTGACACAAAAGGAATGCGCTATCAAGTATGGTTCCGTTCAGTTTATCAGGGTACATTCGATACACAAGAGGATGCCGAGTATACTTACAACACACTCAAAGCTGCTGCATTAGAGGCAGAGTTAGATGGTGTTCACACACTACAAGAAATGATTACTGAGGTAGCATAAGAACATGGGTCGCAAGTTATCAAACCATAAAACTATGCAAAAGAAGTTACGCAAGATACTTGCTGACCCTGTTCAGTTTATCCAGAGATTAAAGATTAAAAACAAAAAGGGTAGGTTGGTTAAGTTCAAACTAAATGATGAACAGATCGAAATGCTTGAGGCTTTCACTGATGAAGACTTACAGCATCTTCACATGATTATCCTGAAGGCAAGACAGATTGGTTCATCAACACTTGTATCAGCCTACCTCTTTTGGAAATGGTTTACTTCCAAAGAACCTATTACGATTGCTATCCTTTCTCACAAGCTTGCATCAAGCAAGCATCTTCTTGAGATGTGGTTCAGGTTCTATGACAATCTTCCACCCGGTCTTGCTCCTGAGTTAGATGTTCGTAACACTACATGTATGAGACTTCCTAATGGTGCAGAGGTTATCGCTGTATCTGCTGAAGGTAAGGGAGGTCTTCGTTCTTTCTCAGCTAACTACATTCATCTATCAGAGTATGCCTTCGCACCTAATGCTGATGAACTAAAGGCTACTGCTATTGCTTCACTCAATGAAGGTAGATTGTTTCAGGAGTCCACAGCTAATGTATTCGGTGACCCACATCATGTAGATCTTATGAAGGCACAAAGAGGTGAGGCAGGATTGCATCTTCTTTTCTTTCCATGGTCAATGCACGAGGAATACAAAGCCAACCAAAGATCTACTAAGGATTGGACTGATGAAGAGTTAGAGATCAAAGAAGCATACGAGTTATCTAATGCTCAATTGTACTGGCGTCGTATGAAGGTACAACAGCTTGGCTATCATAAGTTCATTAGAGAATACCCGATGACTATTGATGAAGCATACGCTGGTGCAAGTAGTGCTTACTTCGATGCAGAGTGCTTTGCTTACTCTCAGAAAATATCTATTGAGCCACAGGATGATTATATTAATTACTTCGGTGAGGCACACAAAGAGACGAGCTATGCCATTGGTGTCGATGTAGGTGCAGGTGGTGGAGGTGACCCTTCTGTAATCTTTGTAATGGACAAGACCACTTATGAACCAGTAGCTATCTGGAGTAGCAACACCACATCAATCATAGATACAGCAGATAGACTGCTGCACTTAGCTGCTGAATACAATGATGCAAGAATCCTTATCGAAGAGAATAGTATTGGTGCTGCACTAATCAATGAGGTACGCAACAGAGGATACACTAATCTATGGAAGAATCCACAGAACAATAAAGACTGGAACACTAACGTAAGAACAAAGATGATTATGTTTGAAGAACTGAAGGAAGCTCTACGAGAAGGAGTCATCACCAACATAGATCTATTAACAATGTCAGAGTTGAGAGCTTACTTCCTAAATGATAAGAGCAGGATTGATTACCCAAAGAACCTACCTACTCACGGTGACCGAGTAGTTGCGATGGCATTGGCACTACAATGCCTGAAGCAAGTCAGTCTACCAAAGGTTCTTAATCTACCTCATTGGGTAAGAGGACAGAGAGCACAGCGTATTGCAGCATCACATTCATTCCACGGTAAAAGGAGATACTAATGGACAACTACAAATATGGAGAGCTACTACAGGACAAGAGGTCAAAGGACTTATACATCTTTTGCGGCACAGCAACAGAAGAAGATCACAGGAAGCATAATGAGATGCGACCCTTCTATGCATTAGACCCAGAGCGAGGTGAAGATTGGTTGCTATGGTCTAACAGAGACTGTAAGTTTATCTTCATGGCTAAGTCCATTACACACCTCTATCTACAGCAACTTGACACCACCTTTACTAATGAAACCGGAGAACAATAATAATGCCCAAGACTGAACAAGATATCATATCTTTAATCTATACCTGCCTAACAGATCATAAGGAAAACTGGGGCAACAAACAAGAGGACATGAGACGATTACGCTCTGCTTATCTTACTCGTTTCTTTGAGGACGTAGACCACGATAGCTCAACCATTAGGGTTGAGACTTCAGATGCTTACACCTTTATTGAATCTTATATTGCTAGCCTCTTTGAGAAGAGCCCTGCTGTAGAAGTAGATAGCATGAGGACAGAGCAGGATAATGTAGAGCTTGCAAGGGCATCAACCAATAGCTGGTTAGAAGGCAACAGGAAGGCGTTAGAGAACGGAAGTCGTCTTGCCCTCATCTACCCTATGTCATTCTTTAAGCTCTCTCCTGTGGAAAGTGAGGACCCTCTAAAGCGTGTTCGTATTAGAGCACTTGAACCATGGCAGGTAATCTTAGATAGAGATGCTGACCTATGGGAAGAGCAGCGTTACTGTGGTCATCACTATTACATTCCACTTGCAGAAGCAAAGCAAAGATATGGTAATAAAAGATTCACACCTGTCAGTAAGCCTAACTACTTCCAAGATTGGGATGGCACTGTAGTAGATAGAACCAAAGCCTTACCAGATGAATACCAGTACATTGAAGTTGTTGAGTTCTATGACCTCATCGAAGATAAGCTTTATGTATTCTCACCTAACTGGAAAGATGGAGGTTTACTTGAGAAGAGACAGATTCCCCTGCGTAAGTACGATGGATCTCCGCTTGTTCCTATTGTTGGTCTTTATTATAGCCGTGTTCCTGATAAGCCTATGGATGGATACTCAACCCTCGCACGAGTGTATGACCAGATTTTTGAGAAGAATATAATCCGTACCTTCTGGGCTAATGCTATCCGTAGAGATAGTAGGCAGTACCTAGTTAAAGAAGGAGCTATGGATGAAGAAGCTTTGGCTAAGATTACAGCAGGTGTTGATGGAGCTATCATTCCTGTTGATAATGAAAGTCTTGATGGTATCATCCGTGAGGTCCCGGTTACTCCCCTTAGTACTAACTTTGATCGTTATCTACAAATGGTTGAGTCTGATATCCAGAGAGGTTCTATCATCTCTCCGAACACTAAGGGTATTGCTACAAGAGCTACTGCCACAGAAGTTACAGCACTTGCTCAGTACACTGCATCAGAGATTGGTCGTATGGCAAGAGAGCGTGATGAAGCTATTGAAGATATTGCAGAAGTCTACACACGAATGATGGTTTATACCTTAGAAGAAGGAGACCGTCCTGTCATTATGGTAGGAAAGAAACCACGCTATGTTACAGCAGATTCCCTTGACCATTCGTTCCGCTTCTTTGCTCTTGACCAAGCAGCCACACCACTATCAAAAGAACTTAAGAAGCGTCAGCTATTAGAACTCTTACCAGTTCTCTCACAGCTACAGGTTCCTATGGATAAGATTCGTGAAGAGGTTATCCGTGCATTCGATCTACCTGAAGTATTCTTGGAGATTCCTGCACCACAGGAAGACACTCAGGTAAGAACCAGAGCAGAGGCTATTGGTGCTGAACCCACAACTGATGCTGAAGTATTAGCTGGTGAGCTTGTTAGGCAAGCTCCCACTATCCCTCTACCGATCCCCGAATGATCAAAGGAAATAACTAACCGTGCCTATCTATAAATATTGTTGTGATGATTGCAAGTACTACACAGAGAAGATTCTTTCTATGTCCCAGTGCGATGTAACCCAGACCTGTGACCACTGCGATGGTGACCTAAAGAAAATGATTACTATGCCAGCCAAGACTGCTTCCTTGTGGGGAGTTGATTGGCGTAGTGGATTGGGCTCTAACATGTATTCTAAATCTCTTGGTGCTCACGTCAGTAGCAAGAGAGAAGAAGAAGATCGTATGCGAGCCAAGGGCTTTATCCCTGAATCAGATTTCGGTGAAGGCTTCATTGATTCTCACAGAGAGAAGATGCACAACAAAGAAAGAGAGCAAGCAAAGATCAACGACACTTATGCAGCAAATCTAAAAGAGTTTAATGGGGACAAGATTAAAGCTGTAGAAAAAACATTCCCAGCCCATGAGATGTTGAAGTCCTAATGCCATTCGATCAAAAAGCATATATGAAAGAGTATCGTAAAAGAAACCGTAAGAAACTTAACGAGCAAAACAGGAAGTATCCTCGATGCAATGGGGACAAAGAGAAAGCCGCCCAGCAGGCTAGGAAGTATTCTCTTAAAAGATTGTATGGAATTACACCAGAAGATTATAACAAAATGTTTGAGGAACAAGAGGGCTGTTGTGCTATTTGTGGAAGCCACCAGTCAGAACAAAAGAGACCACTATGTGTTGACCACTGCCACGAAACAAAAGTCGTAAGAGGTTTGCTTTGTGATAGTTGTAACATGGGGCTGGGTAAGTTCTTTGACTCCCCACTACTGTTAGAAAACGCTATTAAGTATTTACAATAAAGGAGATTTACAATGGCAAGAGAAATGGAAATCCAGATTATGGGGATGGATAGTGATATGGACCCCAGCCAGATGATGGCACAAGGAGAAGCCGAAGGTATGGTTGACCAACTTCGTATGGCTGAAGAAGAAGAGATGCAGGCAATGGCTCCTACTGGTGACTTTAGTAAGTCAGCATTAAACAGCCTTGTAAGGGCTCACAACAAAGTTAGTTCTTTATTTGATATGGAGACATACCCTGACTTTTCTGAGGGCTTAGAAGAGTTCCCAGCCCGCTTCGTGCGAGAGCTAATGATGATTGCACAGGCAGTATCTGATGCCATTGATGCAGACATCCTAGATGGTGAGATGATGATTGACCTTGAAGGTGTTTCATCTGATAGAGACCTAGCCCTATTGGCTGGTCGTTTGGAAAGTATCAGCAAGTCGAAAGAGTTCAAGCGTTTCCTAAAGGAAGCAAGTGAGGTTGATGATGAACCAGTGGAAGACAAAGAAGAAGCAAGTGTCCCTGCTGAAGAAGCATCGGATGAAGATATCGATCGGCTAATGATGGAAAGAATGTAATAACAAATTAATAAGGAGATTATTACCATGAGTGAAGTAACTGAATCTGCTGTCCCCGACAGCAACACCGAGGTTGCTGAAGATACAACTACTACTGTAGAAGCATCCGATGTACCAGCCGAGGTAGTAGACGCATTTAATATTGATGAATTAATTAATGCTAGCTTTGACGATGACCCTGTAATGAATCAGGAGCATCACAAGATTGGAGTTCCCTATCAGGAAGTTCTTAAACATATTCCTGAGAACGGACGTAAGGTTATCCAGAACCTACGGTCTTCTTACACAAAGAAGACACAAGAGATTGCGGCTATGAGAGCGGACCTTGATGCACAGCGTGCTGATTTGATTCGACAGAAAGAACTACTAACTACTGGAGCATTCAGAGAGAATGTAGATTCTAAGGCTAACAGCACAGAAGAGTATGACATTTGGGATAGTGCTGGTAGACAGAAAGAGATTGAGCGTCAAGCAGCAAAGATGATGCAACAGATGATTGCCCCACTACAAGCAGAAGTACAGGTACAGCAGAGAGAGATTGAACTACAGAAGTTTAAGACTGCTCACCCAGATCTAAAAGAACATAGGCTTGGTATTGCTAAGCTGCTAAATGAAAGAGAAGATCTAAAACTAGAAGATGCTTACTGGTTGGTTAAGGGTAGAGCCGCTGAAGCTGAAGCCCGTGAAGCAAGAGAGAACAAGTTGAGTAACAGAGCCAACTCCCGTGAAGGTCTATACAAGACCTCCAACGGAACTAATGTTTCTCCGAAGAACATCAAAGCACCTAAGTTTAAGTCTGCTTGGGATGCTTACCAGTATCACCGTAGTCAAGGAAGAAAATAAACTTTACTTGACACCGACTTTATTATTGAGAACTCGTCCTTCTTTTGTTGTAAGAATCGTAAGATTACCTGACATGAATGCGGACAAACCTTTCAATAATAACTTCGCAAGAACACTTGTTACTAAAAGACTAAGTCCCATTTAACTAACTAACAAAAAAGGAAACAAATCAAATGGCTATTTCAAATGATCTGCTGTCCTCTACCCTTTACTCTATCCGTGATAGTGAGGTAGACCAGCTTTACCGCAAGACCGCATTCCTCGACCTCTGCAAGCAGAACGGTGGAATCGAATACGAAGACGGTGGTATTAAAATCCAACGTCCTCTCTCCGTTATTGATCACTCTACGATCACTTCTCTCCCCACTGGTTATGAGCCGGTCAGCCTCGCTGTAAGCGATGTGCTTCGTCCTGCCATCTACGAGTGGTCAGACTTTGTGGCTCCAATCGTGATTACCAAGAAAGAAGAACTAGAGAACCAGTCCGAGAAAGCAATCGTTAAGATTGTCGAAGCTCGTATGAAGAACGTTATGTCCATGCTTCGTCGTGAGATTAACCGTCAGGTTCTTGCAGGATCTTCTACTACTCTAACAACTCTCAACTCCCTCAATGGTGAGGCTTCCACTACTGGATTCCTTGAGGCTGGTGCAGCCGCACCCGGTACTCAGACCAACACTATTGGTGGTCTTCAGAAGTCTGCCCTCGATGTCCCCGGTTGGTATAACTCCTTCCTACAGGGCACCGCAGGTACAGTTGTTGATGATATGACTCAGGTGTATCAGGACTGCCAGCAGTTCTCTCCCTTTGGTGATGTTCGTGCTATCATTGTAAACCCAGCTACTTTTGCTGCTTACAAGGCTGCACTCTTCTCCAACGAGCGTTTCATCAACGAGAAGACTCTTGATGGTGGTCGTCTCCAGCTTGCTTTTGCTGGTGCGGCTGTTGAGCAGGACAACGAGATGCCCCTCAATGCAGGTGCTGCAACTCGTTTCTCAGCAGTAATGCTGAACTTCGAAGGAATCAAGATGGTTATGCATCCTGATGGTGATTACTCCGTTGGTCCATTTGAGCACATTTCAGGCACTACCGCTCGTGCGGCACAGCTATACTGGAAGGGACAGCTTATCGCTGACCATCTCCGTGGTTGTGGTGTCCTTTCTGGTATTTAAAATAAAGGAGAAATAATACTATGGCTACTCAAAATCTAATCCAGTACCTCGAACGCGAAGGTTACTCAGCACTACCCGGTGGTGCAAATGTCCCAGTTGGTCCAGAAGCTATGCACCGTCGTCAGATGGAAACCTTTACGGTTCTTGCTAGTTCTACCGTTGCTGTTGGTGATGTTGTCCAGTTTGCTGTCGCTAACGGCGGTGGAGCTACGGTTGCCCTTGATGTTCGTCAGGCACCCGCAGACTCTCACGCTATTGGTGTGGCTCGCACTGGCGGTGTCTCTACTGCTACCGGCACCCCTGCTCTTGTAGAGGTTGTAATCTCTGGTCTTGCCGAAGCTAAGGTTGAAGGTGCTAACAACGCAGGTAACACTGCCGTTGCTAGTGGTGACTTCCTCTGTCTTGGTGACACCGCAGGTACTCTTTACAAGTACACCGCTGGTACTGATGCAATGCCCCATGCTATTGCTGTAGACGATGTTGGCTCGGGAGCAACTGCTACCGTTTCTGTCATCTTCCTCAAGCAGTTCTGATAAATAACATATAAAATAATATGGTCCCTCACCTTGCTTTTGTAGGGTGGGGGATTTTGTTTAAGAAATAAATAAAAATAAACTGGACTTTCTTGGTCGCTCAACTCGTTATATAAGTGTAGTCGGTTGTTAGCCAACTTGACAGGGGCACTATTACTGATGGATAAGGAATAAATACATAATGAACCTAAAGCAAATAAGAGAACAGATTAAGAACATTACAGATTACTCTCCTGACTTACAAGCTTACAGTAATCAAATAGATTCTCTAATCAACAACTCATACTTAAATCTCTGGAGAAGCAAACGTTGGTCGTTTGCTCAGAAGAATATCTTTCTAGATGCTTATCCTGATATTGATTCAGTAAGAGAGCTTGGACCTGATAGTGTCTCTGCTCCAATCACAGCGGCTTGGAATGATGGTCAAAGATTAGTAACCTTCTCTGCTGATGTGTTTACTTTACTAGAACATAAAGAAGTTTATGAAGGTAATCCAATTGAACTTGAAGGTAGAGAATATACAATCCTACAGGTTTTAAGTACTACCACACTTACAGTTACTGAACCTATTAGAAATACAAATGGTGTCTTCGCTGTCACAGCTTCCCCTAACTGGAGAGCTAAAGCAAGATTCTATACCCTACCAGAAGATATGGTAGAAATCCTTTCCTTAGCACATAGGGACATTCCTGTTGGTAATGCTGGTGCTGGTAGAATTCTTCCTCCATACGGAAAGCTATACGGTATCCTCCCCAGACATGATGAAGAACTGGGTTTAAGAGAAGACTATGCAAGCTCCTATGCTGAAGCCTACATTCCAGTTGCACCAACGGTTGTCCCACCTGCTGAGAAATTAACTATTACTTATCCCGGCTTTGAATTTAATCCCGGTTCAACCAACCTACCTGATGATGAATACTATGAAATCTGTTGGTGTTTTATGGACCCATCAGGACAGCTTGGTCCCCTTTCAGAATCTGTTATTACTCAGTTTGATACTCCAACATCTAATCCAACCAACAAGCGTTTACAGATTAACTTCCTTACATTTGATGACAAGCCTGTTAAGTCTGCTAATACAGGCTATAGTGCTGGTCCCGGCACGAAGAGACCCTTTGAGGGTCTCAAGAAGGTTATCTGGTACAATGCAAACTTCAACCATGTAACAGGTGAAAGGTTAGGTCTTCCTCTTTGGAGGCAAATCATTACTGGTCTACCAGTTACATCACCTGTTGTTCTAAACACTACTAACCAAGATGACCCAATCGTAGTTGCTGATACACTCTCAGAAGTTCTCATCTTCTCTATTGATTCCTTCAGACAAGGAACAAGAATCTATCAGGAATATGATGGACAACATTTCCGTATTAGACCTTACCCACGTATTGATGCTTTTGATTTTGAATACTTTAGGGCTGCTCCATCAGGTGTAGCACCTCTTCGTATCAGAGACTTCTTCCGTAGATTAGAGCTTCGCTACTACTACAAGCCTGCACCTTTGGCTCTTGCCACAGATACACCACGCTTGCCTTATGAGTTTCATAGCTTGGTAGTTTATGGAACACTAGAAGATCTTTATAATAAGAATGGTAACCTTCAGCTTGCTAGGGTTTACAGAGAAAAGATTGAGATGAAGATGAAGCAGTTAGAGAAAAGGTATATTGATAGAACAGACATAGCCCTACAGAAAGGTCAGTTTGGTATCTCGCGTCGTAGATACATCTTTGACCAGCAATCATTAAGGAATAAATCTCTATGAAAACCAGTTCAACTGGTGAACGTGTCGCTGGTGGTGTTGACCAGCGATACGAAGCACCTACGGAAACAGCATCATCTATTATCAACATGCGTCGTGATGACGTTGGTTACGGCTGGGTAAATGATAGAGGATGGGAGCACGAGGCTATTCCTAATGCAAATCATTCTCTCGCTAACACAAGTGCTATTGGAGTAGACAAATCAAGAGTCTATGTTTGGAATAGACATAGAGGTTCAGAGATTTACAAAGTATATAAAACCGCTGATGGTTTTATTCGTTATGAGCACGGCAATACTTATGGTCTTGGCTCTGCAACCTTCCCATTCTTTCGCACCCTAAACTTTACAGCTAGAACTTCAGCCAAGTCTGATGACCCTGATGAACAATACACTCCCTTTGGTAGATTCCTTACTATCGTTAATGGTAAAGATCTTCCCCTAAAATGGTGGGGTAGAGAGCGTTGTTTTCCTTTTGGATTTACAGAACCCACGCCTCCCATTCAGTTGATTGAGCCTAACCCTGATTACTATATTGGTACTTGTGACCTCACCGCAGATCCTCCTACCAGTACATACAAGCCACCAAAAGGTGGCAAGATTTCTATGGGCTTTACTAATCCCACATCTGGTGGTGGGCTAGGTATTAGAGGTGCCGAAGAAGCAAACCAATACCAATACAAAATTAGTTTTATTACAGACACAGGTTCAGAGTCACCGCTTTCGACGGTGACCCCTGCTAGTTGGCAAAACAACCCTGATAGCAATGGTCGCCCAGATGCAATGTTTGGAGTGTTTCTTGATAAGGTTCCTGTAGGACCGCCCGGTACTGTTGCTCGTAGAATCTACAGAACAAAATCACTTGGTGATTTACGCAACGATGCCAAAGACCAGCAGTTCTACTTGGTTAGACAAATAGACGATAACTGCACAATCAATCATCTAGATGTAATGCCTGATGACCTTCTTACCATTGGTGCTCCCAGTCGCTTTGCTTCTTCAGTTATCTCTACCTCTTACCGCTTCTCTTCTAACTGGGATAACCGCATGTGGTTGGCTGGTGGGCAGGGAACTGACACTCGCCTTATTTATTCTGACCAAGGATTACCAGAGCAGTTTGGAACATTTAATTACTTTGATGTAGGCAACAGAGCCGGTGGTGCTATTACACAGATCTTTCCTTACTACGATAACCTACTTGTTTTCCGTGAGAGAGCCATTGATGTTGTTCGCCCTGCTGGTAACGGCACTTATGTATGCACTCGCTTGAGCGGAGATGTAGGTACAACGGCTTCAAATGCTATTACTAATGTAGAGGGGCTTGGAGTTTTCTTCCTCTCTTACGATGGCGTATATGTCTTTGAGGGTGGTACTGTCGGTGGTTCACAAGTTAGACTTACCAGAGTTTCTGATTCTATTATGAGAGAAATGAAACGCATTTCTAAATCTTCTTTGGCAAGAGCAACTGCCTCATATTCTCACAAAGAAAAAGAGTGGTGGTGCTTCTATCCTGTTGATGGTAATACCGAGAACAGTCGCTCTGTTGTATATCACACACAAGGTAATGTGTGGTCTTTCCGTAATGATGTTGAGAGTACAACCAGCAACTTTCAGGTTAACTCAATCTCTACACTTCCAGATGGTAGGTTTATTGCAGCATTTAGAAATCAGATCTTTACCAACACACCTGTCGTAAATGACACAAGAGTATTCCCCGGAACCTTATGTGTATGGGCAGGTAAGCGTAAAGGAGTACCAGCACAAAACTATCGCTTTACAAACAATCAGTTCTTTATTCAAGCAGCCACAGAAAACTCTGCCTTAACCTCTGAGTGGACTGCTGCATGGGAAGACTTTGGTGATGATTCCATCAAGAAGAGAGTTCTATCTGTTGAGGTAGAAGTCCTATCCGCAGGAACAAATGGTATTGATCTTCTATATGCTGAAGATTATAGAGATGATTACACACCAGCAGGCTCTCAGCCTACAACTGTTGCTGAACAGTTTGGCACTACAAAGATGGATGCTATCTATAATGGCGCTAACATAGACACGTTTGACAAGGTAGTCTTAACCGTGGGACCAACAGCAGGTACACCTTGGGGACAACGCAGAACTACTCGGGTTCGCTGGGATGTAAACACAGGTCTTATCTCTTGGTTTACATTTAAGCTTCGTTCTTCAAACATGTTCCAAGTTGTTTCCTACCAGATTGAGTTGGTTGGTGGTGAGCGTAGAACAATCAATATCCGAGCAGGACAAAGGAAGACACCCTAATGGCTAAGATTTACACACACTTAGAGAAGCTAGAAAAGAACATAGCTAACAATGACGGATTCAACGAAGAGTCACAACAGATCTTTTCTGAGTTTAATGGACAGCTTGCAGCAGAGCAGTTGCCTTTTGAGGGTTTTGCTAAGAATAAGTTTGTTGCACCAACAAAGGTTGCAAACATTCCTACTCGTCCTGACGAGACTACTACCGCTGGTATTGGTTGGGTAGGGATTAAAGACTCTTACTACATCACAGAAAAGAAAGTAGAGAACTTTACTTGGCTGCGTGACGCAAGCCTATCTACTACTATTCTTGGACCTCCGATTGAAACCTTTAGCTCCTCCGCTCCTAACTGGACTGCCTCAATCTTTCCACTAAGCCTCGCCTATGACCGAGGGGTGTTCCTACGAATCCCTACAAAAGAAGGTATGCTCAAAGGGTGTGCAACAGTAGACACTGAATACTACGGCTTCTCTAAAAGAACCGCAGGCTCCCCTGCTGTTACTGGTAACTTTGGTACAGAAGGTCGCGTTCAACTTTATGTTTTTGTAAATGATATTCTTGTAGGAACTACAGGGGCACAACCAGCAGGTAAAAGACAAACCTACCAGATTCCTTTTGCTATTCCTGTTGGTGCATCAGAAGCCCTCGACATCGACATTCGTGCATCAGCAACCTTCGACATTGGAAGCAACATCGTAACCTTCCCAGATGATGCAAAGGTACACTTTTACTCAGCACAGCTTTGGGTAAGGAATCAATACAGGTAAAATAATATGGCTAAAACAAACTTCGACTATCAAGAGGACAGAACAGTCCCTACAGCAACAGGGATTATGTCCCCGTTCACTAACCTTAAGAATAATACTGACGGCACCACAGGCAAGATTGAGGGGGTTAATACACGTTCTGAGTGTATTACCCGTGACCACCTTGATGACCCCGAAGCCGTTGGAGATACTCTAACTCGTGGCTATGTAGCGGGTGCGGTAAACATTACTACTACCAGCTTCTCTGATGTTTTAGATGTTGCCTATATAAAGACTCTTACTGCCACAGATATGCTACGCATAGAGTTTAATCCCTTTGCTACCGTTACTGCTTACACTGGCGGTGCCGCTACTCCCGATGACAAAGGGGCTACAAACTATTACTTACAGATCTTCTATACACCATCTGGTGGTGGATCAGATGTTCCCATCTCTCCCATCTTTGGCTATGGAACCATCACAGATGGACGTGGCTTTACAGGCTCTCGTTCAGAAACAACTACATTTTATACAAGAAACCCTGTGTCCTACATTTGGATGCCTTCTTCAACTACCGCTATTACTAACATTGTCTTAAAGGGTCGTGTTGATAATGGCACTAACTGCACAGTTCGTTTTGAAAACAGGCAAGGCTTCTTGATTCAGCCCAACTATTAAGGAAACACCATGGCTTTTACACCTCCAAATAACTTTGTTATCAACTCAAAGATCGACGCACAACCGCTTGAAGAAAACTTCGATGCGGCAAGAGATTATATTAATAATCAAATCCAAGGTGGTGATATTGCCTTGACCACACTTGATACCACAGACGTTATGGAAGGAGAGTTCTTTGCAGTAACAGATGATTACAACTTCCCAGTTTATGGAGATATGTATTCAGATTATAGAGCAAGTAAAACCACTGAGGTCTACCAGCGCAACTACTCAGATTGTAGTATCAAACCAAATGACCCAACAAAGTCTACCCGTTATGTAAGTTTGTTTGGTAAGGAAGTGTTCTTGGAACAAGCAGGTCATGTACTTGTTACATTCTCAGCCTTTGCATACGGCGGTACTATTGATCCCTGTAAGGGAGTTTGGTTTCCTTTTAATTCTAACAAGACTAACGCCAACGGTGTTCGTAATAGATACCTGTTAGCATCTGATGGTGTAGTACAAGACCAAACAGAAGCTCTAAACTTTAATGAGAATGGTGGAACTTGGACACCCGGCTACTTTGTTGCTTCTAACATCGCTGACCCCGAGACCCTTGTACCAGCACAACGTAGATTTATTTACTTGCAGTACATGACTAGTGCTCCACTTGAGCGTGGTTGGCATAAGTTCCAAGTTATTACAGATCCAAGAAACCAGTTCACTTATGTTGGTCAGCACACCTTTCAGGTAGAAACATTCTACAATGCTGGCGAAGCTAGTAACACAGCAAACAGAAACGGATTCAGACAGGTTTATCCTGCTGAAATCTTCTAAACTTGACAGCCACTTAATTAATGAAACACAGGAGATTATCACTATGGGATTAGGTCTAACCGGAGCACTACTAATCGGAGCCGCCGCACCAGTTGCAGGCAAAGCAGTAGGCAATGCAATCAGAGGTAAGAAGTCTGATTACGACAAATATAATATCAAAGAGATTGATAAGCTCAAACGTATGAGAGAGATGGATACCCTTGGTCTAACTGACGAAGAGCGCAGACTAATGCGCTCTCAGTTTGATAGTCAAATCCTACAGACACAATCAGAAGGCGAACAACGAAGACGACAGCTAATGGCTTCGTCTGATGCCGGTGGTGGTATGGCTTTACAGCAAGCCGCTCTTGCTGATACTGGATCTCTTGCAGCCAGAACATCAGCCGTTGATGCTATTCAGCAAGCAGATTATGAGAAGGAACAGCAACAGAGGCAGGAGTTGGAAAACCGTATGGCTCAGGAAGGTCAGCGACAAATGCGAAGGCAGGAACGTCGTGCCCAGTTAGCCGAAGTAGGTCTTGAACAGGCTGGTGAGTTCTATACTCAAAAGAGAAAGATTGGAGGTGCTAAGAATCCTGCCGTAGCAAAAGCTATTGGTTCACAGTATGGAATCACAGACCCCAAAGAACAAGCTCAGTTTGCCGAGTACATCGCCCTTAATCCTCAAATGGCTGGTCCTCTCAGTAGCTCATTAAAGTAAAAAGGAATAAACTATAATGCCATCAGTCGCAGATGTATACGGGAAACCCACAACCCGAGCAGCCAAATACAAGTCTAACTTCGGTGGACTTGCTAAACAGTATGATTGGTTACTGGAATATTACTCACAAGATCCAGCCAAGTCCCCACAGATTGCTCTTTACAAAGAACTTATTGATGATGTCAGTAGGGATATCTCTGCTATTGAAAGACAGGTTCGTGAGAATAGAGAAGAACAGATTGACTTTACAACACGGAGACAAGAGAAGAATGCCGGTTATCTTAACTCTGCTGCCCGCCTTGCTTATACTGCTGACCGTGCCGACGCACGAACTGAGTTTACACAGGAACAAGCTGCTGCCCGTGCTCGTCAGTATAACGCTCGTAAGCTGTCTGCTTCCCGTGCTGAAGGTAGGTTGGCACCTGATGACAACCTAAAGCGTGCTGGTCAGGATGCTTACACAGCATCCGGTGGTAATATCGTCACTGGCTTTGAGCAACTTGATGGTACTATTCAGGGCTCAAGAGAACTTGCCAAAGATGAAATGTCTGTTGATGGTTCTAACTACACTCTCTTCTCTTCTTATGTTGCAGCAAAGAAGCAGGAGCTTGCTGCTGACCCTGACTTCTCTGCACTAACACAGCCCGAACTTGATCAAATGGCTCGTGACTCTGTACTCGCAGCAGTTCCGCCACAATACAAACAGTCTGTCGAACGTCACAAACAAAAGATTGATGACCAAACTGCCGCCGGTATACCTGACGCAGAGAAAGAAGTAGGTGATTTAAGTGAAGGTGAGATTGCCAAGATTGGTGGCATGTCTACTTCTCTACTTGGAACCGCACCTCCCGCTTCTATGAAAGAAGAACAGACAAGGCTAGAGTCTGAGCTTGCTGCAAAGAGGACAGAACTTGGTGGTTTCAGAGACGCATATAATCAGGCTATTACTACCCGCGCTCAAGATCCTGTTGGTCAAGCAAGACAAGCTTTCTTGGATGCTTACTTCCCCGGCACTCGTCCTGCCTTTGAGCAAAATAGATTACTTGAACTTGCCTCACTACAGACACCAGAAGATAGGGATGCCCTTCTTGCTGGCTTCCGTGAGTTCCAACAAACACAGCCTACCCGTCGTCCCGGTCTATTAGAGAGAGCAGATCTTTTCTACAGAACTCCCGGTGGTCTACTTGATAGGTTGATGCCCGGTATGGATGCAGATCCAAGAGC
>PDMW01016907.1_pt1 | contig 17965 bp, 14 predicted proteins | sample 1515511 | NCBI WGS metagenome assembly PDMW01 (sample SAMN07343023, study PRJNA328102) | Marine metagenome, whole genome shotgun sequencing project. | biome: marine; feature: bay; material: water; isolation source: viruses from water sample < 0.22 micron filtered, nuclease treated, low... ... | reverse complement strand
TTTTGAAAAGTCGGCAACAATTTCAAATTGTTTAGGCCAATGGTCTGATAAGTATTTCGAGATGATGCGGTTGGCTTCAGGGTCTATGCAAATTAAATCATCTAATTTATCATCAAGGCGGGCGAATATAGAGGTCATTTTTGGCCTCGCTGTTGGGCCTTCCTTTTTACCACACCACATAAATGCTGATGTTGCGTTAGGAAGCCAAACAAAAGGTTGGCCTTTTTTAATAGTTTCCTCGTAAAATCGAGGGTAACTTGTCCACAAGCGAATAAAAGATGAAACGGTTTCATCGTGCAAACCCTCAAAACCTTTATCTTCAAACCATTGACGAATTTCTCGTTTTGCTGATAAACTAAAGGACGGACTATAAGAAGAATTAGAATCGAACTTCAAATTAAATTTAGGTAGTTTAAGAGCCTCTAAACGGAAATCCAACCAACCTATTTTAAGGTTAGGGTTGTTTGCGAAATTATTGTCATTTAACATAACTAACTTGTAGTCTTCCTCTCCACTCGACGCATCACTTACGAGTTCATCTAACCTTTCAATTAACCAATCCCAATTAGCAGAATCCTTTTCACCCCACCACCAATTAAATACACCGTAACTCATACTTAACCCTCCGCATACCATGAGGGGTAGTCCCACCCTGAAAAATCCGCCACTTGTTCAAAGCCACTCGTCCAAACATTTGACAAATACTGTGTGATGATACGGTTGGCTTCAGGGTTGATGCAAACATAACCATCTCCTTGCCATGATGGGCGGAAAATTCCAGCCATTAAGTGGAATACTTCTCGCTCATCAACAGGAACTTGGGTGATTTTCTCACCTCCCCACCATAGCGACAACGGGTAGTTTTCTGCCGAAGGAATGAAAACAAAAGGGTTGCCTTTTTTAATTATTTCTTCGTAGAAATCAGGATATTGGTTCATCATTTCAGCGAAAATATGCGCCACGCTGTCCGTTGTTTCTCCTGACGGCACAAGTTCGGTGTTACGGGCGGCGAAAAAGCCATGCCAAGATTTCGACCTTTCTCCTGCTAAAGCCTGTAAAGGTAAATATCTAAAATCCAAAATACCTATTTCCGCTGACCTATTACCAAACCGAGTCAGAATCGTTAAAACACCATCTTGATAATCTGTCGCTGTGGTATCTACAATTTCATTAAGTCTGTGGATTAACCACGACCAATCGGAATCTTCGGTATCTTCACCCCACCACCAATTGAAAACGCCGTAACTCATATTATCTACTCCTGCGTGGTAAAGTTTCCGCCCACTTTACAAAGGATTCAAAAGCGGCATCTGTGCCGTTTTCAATGTATCTTTCACCTCGACCTGTAATGGTTTGATAAACTTCCTCAAGATAATCAAAATTAACTTTATGGTGGGGCAGATAATTGATGTTAGGGAAATCAGCGGCGGCTAATTGAGCGTTCAGTAATTGTTCTTTGTGACCTGCTTCAGGTATCAGAACTGCGGGCGCACCTAAATAAGCAAGTTCACCTATCATTTGTGTTCCTGCGGTTCCAACAACTAACTCCGAGCGAATTATATCATCAATGAAATGCTTTTCTGAAATTTTACATTCTTCAACATCAGGATGGTCGAGGGTAGCACGGTCTTCAGGCCGAAGTCTTCCATAAACTTTTAATTTCCAACCGTGTCTTTTCGCCCACTCTCTAACTTGATGAATGGTGCTGGAAACCGATGGGCGATAATATAAAAGAACGAATCCTCCACCGCCTTTCCACTTTTTTCCGATAAGGTAATCACGAATCATAGGGCCAACAAGACAACCTAATTGTTTTCTAACGGCCAACTTAAAAGGTTTAGAAACTATCTTATGGTCGGCATGAGTAGTAATCAAACGATTAACTAAAATTATTTGTAATGATAAGGCTTTATGCTTCGGAGGTATTTCACAAATATCTACAAATCCTTGTGAATCAAAACTGACTAAAGGTATATTGGCATTATTAGCAGCACGACTCATTAAAGGCTCGTAATCGGAAATAACCACATCGAATTCTTCTTTTTTCAACATAGAAGATAATCGAAGAATTCTTTTACGCTCACTTAACATAAACTTGATGAAATTTTTAGAAGTTTTCCATAAAAGAAGTTGGCCTTCCTCGTTGTAGTTAAATCTTGGAGTGGGTAAATCGTGAATCTTATCTTTTCCAAAGCGTTCTGTTAAAGGTTCAGTAGAATCTCCACTACAAAAGAATTGCACATCGTAACCTGAATCCAAGAGGCGTTGTCCGAGAGCCGAGGCTCGCATAGTGTGGCCTCTACCTTCGCCTGAAAGAGCGTAAGCGATTTTCAAAGTCATGGTTTCACCTCGGACTTGAAAAGGAAATCATCCCACGCTTTAGTTTTACGAGCAGGGCGGTAGGTTAGCGGAGTAAAAGTAAGCACCCATTCTTTTTTACTTCTACCTTCTAAACCATCTTCGGGCAACGACTCTTGTATATCGCTCACAAAGTAGGCGATGTCTTTCCCCCTACCTACTACGGCCATAGTTAGATATGTGTTTGGTATGAAGGGTTGTTCACTCCCTAAAGGCCAACTACTTCTGACTGATGTTGTGGAGGCATATTCCATTTCTTCAACAAGTGTTTCACCCGTAAGAGGTGGGTTTTGAAGGGCATCTAAATTAGTTTTGAATATCCACTCAAGAGGGACTTCAAGAGCCCACCTATACGCTGAACCTCCAAACATTTTCGCCCAAGCACCATAAGCGTAATCCAAACTAACAGTAATTTCGTAAATCGGAGCGTCGAAACTTGACGCTTGATTGTATTTTCCTGTTTTCCGAGCAGGGCTGATGCTAACATTTTCAAGGAACCACTCAATATATTGTTTTATGAATTTGTTTTCTTTTACTGCATCTCCCGAATCCCATAGCGTTCCGAAAGGGTTTGGAGTCGTGCCTTTACCGAGAGGGGTTACACGATTTATTCCGAGTTGATTTTCTTTAGGTTTATGCGTTCCCATAAAATTACTCACCCACCCTGTATAGCGTAAGCGGTCTTTTAAGCCTGTGCGAACCGCTTCACCCCACTTATCCTCGAACCACCAATTGAATAAGCCTTTGTTGTGGAAAAGCCATTCACGGGTCATGAGGCTCCCTCCATCATTATGTCGTAAGGAACACGGGGTAACGACAGTTGTGATTCTGCGTAATGACGAGGTGTGGGAGTAACAAGAATCTTCCAAGTCACGGTTAATTTATCTTCAGAAACGATTGCATCGTGCCACCACTCTTTAGAACTATTGTTACGATTAACAAGATAAGCGATATTTTTAGAAGTAGAATCGGGTGGTGATACGAAAGCAAGTATTCGGAAAGGTCGGTTTAATTCGTAGTTTTCAAAACTCCTGTAAGTTCCGTTAGGATTTTCAAGATAAGTTCGGCTCCACTTCCTACTTATACCGTATTCAAGATTATCTTCGTCGGCTGTTTCGGCAAGTGCCGTCATTAAAGAACTGAAAATCCACTCAAAGGTGAATACACCGTCAAGAGGTGCGTTGATACCTTTTTCAAAGAATTTTTCCGCTGCTTTTTCATATATCAGGGGTAAATTATCAATCCATTCTTTCAAAGCACCAATAGAGTAGTGAATTGGAATGGCATAAACAGGAGCATTGTATTGGCTGGCTTGAATGTAGTCGCCTGTCGGTTCAGGCATTCCTATTTGGATGTGGTCGTGGAACCACTCTTCATACTCGTTTTGAAGAATATAACCGTAACCTGACCAAGCCGTTTCTAATTGCCCTCCTGCCTTCATTACGACATCGGATTTTACCCATTCGGTATAGGTGAGCCTACGCAACAAACCACTAAAAATTTCCATAGGCCAATCTACACCATCGTAAGCCCACCAATTAAACAAGCCTTTGTTTTGAAAACGATACTCTCCTTGCATGATTACACCTCCTTTTCGGCTCCGAATAATGAATCTATTCCATCGAAACCCTCATCATAGATGAACCAAAGAGGATATTTAATCAAGATACCTCTTTCAGTATCAAAAACATCAACTTGTTTAGTGTCAGCAAAAGGGTAAAGTTCCCATTCTTCTACTTCGCCTCTCGGCCCTTTAACACCTGTGTTATCAGTAAAGAATGTTTTCCTTTGGATTTCTATTAGTTTTTCCTCTAAGTAATCAAAAGGGCTAAAAGGTTGGTTATCAAAAATTGATACAGACTCATCTTTGTAATATGATACAGTTATTTCATAATCAATATGCGGTGCTTCACCTTCTGCCAAATCGTCATGGAATTCAGAATCGGTTAATCTAACTTTTACATTTTCGTGGAACCAACGGTGATATTTCGTTTCTCGACTACGATTAGTATGGTCTGTTACACTAATATCACGGTTTCTACGGATTCCTGTTTTTTTATACCATTGATACAGTTCAGTCCCATTCATAGGCTTGTTTTCGGCTCCGAAAAGCGAACCTAAGCCTTCAAACGCATCCTCACCTTCAAGTTCATAGGTTTGCAGCCACTCTTTTACTTCTTGAGCGAGTTCCGCACCTGTTCCAATCGGCCACCAATTAAACAAGCCTACATCGGTAAAGCCGTTATTCGACATAAGTTTCGCCTCCGAAAGATTCCGCCCTACGATTACGGAATCCTTCGGCATCGTAAAGCATTAGATGGCTGGTTGTATATGAAACTCCTTGAGCAAACACACCGAAAAGAGTTCCAACAATCAAGGAATTCAACCATCGCTTCTTAGCAGGTTTGAGAGAATAAAGTGCCATCCCGCCGAGAGCCCACAACCAATGATGGATATGAATAGTTTTACCATTACTCAAGGTAAAGTATGTCGAAGGAGATAAATGAAGTCCGTAAGCGTGAGGGTGAACAATTTCTGCACCTACGGAACCTACGACAGCACCTAACAAGGTGAGTGTTCCTAAATTGTCAAAAGGCGTTAGTTCCGACATTTTATCCCTTACCTTATGTGTGTGATTAACTATAAGAACTCAACGGACAACCGAGCCCCACCAATTAAACAATCCTACCGAAAAGTTCACAAAAATGTTAGGATTGGCTAAAAGATGGTATTGATACATAGGATTTGAGTGGTCAATACTTGACAAATAATTTACTAAATCAGCAACTTGTAACTTTTTAGCATGAAAAATCCCTGACAAAATAAATCCATGTGTGTCGAAGTTAGGTTCCTTAATGTATGGTGTGAGGTATATATCGACTTCAGGAAGTCCATGATAATAAGAAGTTCCCATCATCATGTGGGCTACACCTTCAATTTCGTGACCTCCTATTTTAAGAGGTGACGCTATATCCAATTCGACCACACTTTTCCAATAATCTAAAAATAGCAATAAATCTTGTCTTGTAAAAGCAGGATTCGTAAAAATAGAAGTGGTTAAAAAGTAAAACGGTGTTGCAGGGTGATTAGCGCAATCTAAAGGGTCTTGTGAATCGCTCCCTGTTAAGAAATTGAAATCTAATTCGCCAAGAGAGTTTCTTCTCGGTTCAATGTTAGGATTGGATAAGTAGGCTACTAAAAGACAATTGTATTCGTAATAGAAACCATTATCATTACTATTATCAAACTTAGTTTCTTCGACTTCAAACACTCTTTTAACAAAAGAAAGAGGTAAAAAATCTAAAATCATTCTATCCTTTTCCCAATTGATATAATCAACATCTTCAAGAGACTTGCGACATAAATCTTTTATGTTTGATTCCGTGAGGTTAGGATTAACAATTATAGTTGCTAATGACTCGAAATAGTCTGAATCCGTCGTATTTTTCAACCAATCGACCACACCATATTTCAACATAAAATCGTAGGTAAGGTTGTGACACTTCGAGAGGTAGTCCCAATCTATGTATTTATCAATTTCTAAATAATAAGAACACAACTCTTCCAAAATTTCAAGGTTGGCAGAACGATTCATCATGTAATAATCCATATCTAAATTGTTTTGAATAACACTTGTAAAAAGAGTTAGACCTTCTTTCCTAACTTTACTCAACCCATTTAACTTTTTAAAATCTTCAATCGTTTGAAGATTGTAATTCCAACGCATAACATCCTCTAAATCAACCAATTCAGATGCTCGCTTCTCAAAATCTACTATAATATCTATGGGTGCAAAGGTTGATTGGTCAAGAAAATTGGATAAGCCGTATTTCATATAAGCGTCACCATCATAATCCACACTTCGTTTGAAGGTGTCATACCACCAACTTACCACTTCTGCCGATAAACTACGCCGCAAATAATTTCCCATCTTGTTAGCCCAATAATAATTTCCACTATCACCATCGTCTGATTTATCGGAAGACAAAAAATAAGGTCGGAACATTTTATACCAAGTGTAGATAATAGGAATCCATTCTTTTGTGAACACGAAATAATCTCGTTGGCTGTGCGCCAAGGCCACCTCCATCTCTTCTCCCGTTAAATACCAATTTTTTAGGTTGGTGTGACATACTGCTCTCATGAATTCTGTGGAGAAAGTTCGCAAACGAGCAGGGTCACTTTCCTTAAGTGATTGTATAATATGTCTCAGACATTTGTTAATGGTAGGTTCTAAAAGTTCATTATTCTGATATTCCTTTAAAGTTAAGTCAGGATTAGAAAAAATTAAACGGACATACTCTAAAATATGCTTTTCAAGTTCAGTAGAATCTACTAAACTGTCCTCGATAACCTTTTTAAATTTAATAGGCATATTAAGTGGCATAAGTATCACCTTCAGCCATGAAAGGATTGATTTCCGACATCTTGACACCCTGTTACTATATCCCCGATTAACTATAAGAACTCAACGGACTATCGAACCCCACCAATTAAACAGACCGATTGAAGAATTCCGAAAAATGTTCGGGTTGGCTAAAAGGTGGAATTGATACATCGGATTCACCCCCCAATCATTTAAGTCTGCTTTATCTTCTACACTTTTCAAATACTCCACTAAATCTTGAACCGTTAAGTTTTCAGCGTGGAATAATCCTGTCAGCAGATACCCCATAAAGTTAAAATCTTCAAACTCTTCATATATTTCTATGTCTAATTCTGATTCCACCCACAAAGGGGTTGCTAACATACGATGTGCTGAATTTTCTATTTGAAATCCACCGATTGATTTCGGATAAACCTTGCCACCTCTCCTGTCGGTTAAATTGTTCCAATAACCTAAAAAAATAAGCAAATCTCGTCTTGTGAAGGCAGGATTTGTAAAAGTGGAAGTAGATAAAAAGTAAAAGGGTGAAGCAGGATGATTCGGACAATCAAAAAGGTCTTCATTATCGCTCCCTGTTAAGAAATTGAAATCTATTTGTCCTGCGGAATCTCGTATTGGTTCGATGTTTGGATTAGACAAGTAAGCCGTTAAAACATAATTATACGCAGGGTAAAATCCGTTATTATCACTGTCATCGTAAGTTATGCCTTCCGCATTGAAGGCTGCCATAACGAATTTAAGAGGTAGCAAACCTAAAACCATTTCCCCCTCGAATCTCCAATCGGTTAAAGTTTTCCGACATAAATCCTGCATATCGGCTTCAGAAAGATTAGGATTAACAATAAAACCCGCCAATTTTTGAAAGAAGGTTTCAGGATTGCTAAGAACATCACTCTTTAACCAATCAATCGCTCCGTATTTCAACATGAAATCGTAATCTATGGTCTGACAAAACATAGCATAATCCCAATCAATCGGAGCGTAAGGTGAGGCTGTGATGTTTTTATTTGCAGATATTATTTCTTCTAAAAGAGCAGGATTAGCCGCACGATTCATGAGATAAAAATCTAAATCTATGTTGTGATTTGTCCAATCTTTGAAATGGTGGAATGGTGATACAAGATTGTTTAGCATTTGAAAATCCTCTACACTTTGGAGATTGTAATTATAACGCATAACATCATTCATATCAATGGGTCGAGCCTTACTGTCATTGGCGTGTGATACTAAAACCTCTATGGGTGCGAATGTGGCCCTGCTCAAGAACTGAGGCATCCCGTATTTTATGTAAGGGTCGCCATCATTGTCGGAACTGCCCCTGAAAGTATCAAACCACCACTTAACGGTTTCCGCTGATAGTTTTCTTTGGAGGTATGAACCCATAGTGTAAGCCCAATAATAATTTCCGACATCTCCATTATCGGGAGAATCCTCGATTATAAAACAATGTCTAAATCGAAAATACCAACTTTCAATAACAGGAATCCAATCTTTATCAAGCACCAAATAATTTCGCTGGCTTTGTGCCATAAGTATATCGGCAACCTCACCTTCTAAATACCAATTACTGATGTTGGAAAATCCTACGGCTCTCATGAATCGTTGTGCAAAGGAACGAGCCTCCACCTCTCGGTTATCCTTCCCAATTAGAGAGTGAAAGAACTTATCCATCCAGCCATTTATAGTGGACTCTAAAAGTTTATTTTCGTGATACTCTTTCGCCGTTAAATTCGGATTAGAAAAAATTAAACGCACATACTCTAAAAAATAATTACCCTTGTCACGCTCAGAACTTAAAAAATTACTAATGTTCGTTTCCATGTTTCGAGGTATATCAAGAGTCATAAGTATCACCTTCAGCCATGAAAGGATTCGCCATCTGTCTTAGCGCACTTCTTGAGAATTCCAAACTTCCTTGTGGTTCCTTTCCTGCAAACTCGTCGTAAGCATCTTCGCCGTAAGTATCGTAAAAGAAGTAATCGAAAAGATATGGCCCTGCATAACTTGAATAAAACATGAATAATCTCATGAAACCCGAAGGAATATGCGTTCCATAATAGTAAATGCGTTCATCCGTTTTACTACCTCTATCTCTCCGTAGCACATCGAAAGTAGGGTCGAAAACTTGACCGTCTTTAACAATCCAAGCGTGACGGATAGGTAAAGATAAAGATTCCGATACTACCCACCCTTCATAGTATTGTGCATCTACATCTTCCCATGAATACATGAGAGAATTATAGTAGCATTCTTTCATTTGGGCTTCGTATCGCATGGTGCAACTGAAATACTCGCCCCGTTCCACCATTAAAGATTCGCAATTTTTGAATAACCACTTTTCATAGTCTTCTAAAACACGGTGGTCTTCTTCTGTGCCGTAGCCTCGATTTACTACAACAAGTTCCCCTTCATCATTTGTAAAAGTAGTAGGTTGAGCCATGCCTAACATTTGACTGATATACTTCTGCAAATTCTTTTCAGCACTCTTGAAAAAGCCTTCTTCTGCTTTTTCCTTGGAGGTTAATTTAGATTCTGCTAAAAAAAATTCTGCGGCTGATTCTTGATACGCAGGGAACATGAAAAAATCATTCTCGAACTCGAAACCAATTACTTCTTGCTGCCATTCCGTTCTTTTAACCCGTAAAAACTCTTCTAAATCCTCTAATCGGTCTGCATAATCTTGCTGACTCGCCCAAGTAGCCACTACGACCACAGGCTCGGTAATCAAGCCTTCCATATCGCTCATGTAACCTCCTTGGGCTTGTAAAGTGGTAAATCCTCCGAATAAGGTAGATAAAAACTCTTGTGTTTCCACGATACGCTTTCTAAATTCCCGTTCAGTAACAGGCTCGTCAATAGCCGTTGATGGAACATATACCTTTACCTCGTAGGGGGCTTCAATAGATTCCTCTTTTAGCGGTGCTTCCGCATTGAAAGATTCAGCCCTATAACCACCAACAAAATTATATCTTGTGTTTTCTAATGAAATGACAGGATAAATCCCTCTTTCATTTCTGTAAAAGGAGTAATCACTACCAAAAGTATCTCCTGATTGGGTTGCGACATAGCCATCTATTGATTCAACATGATATTGGTTTTTATACCCATTGTATGATAATGTAGCACCCATAGTAATGTAATCTCCACCATCAAACTGAACAAATTTTCCACGAACTGAATTCATGCGAACATTGTTAGATTCCCAATCACTTACTGCAAACCAAATATCAGATGTTTTCATGAAAGGTAGAAATCCTAATTCGGCACTTTTGTATTCCATACCAATAGTATTATTGAAATTTCTAATGCGTATCGGTCTTAACTTGTAATTTGAGCCATCCTCTCCGCTTAGACCAACTGAACCTCCAAGTTTAATTTCCTGCCCTCTTTTGAAATCAATGTCCTCAAGATATTCTTCGGCTTTTCGCAAAACGCTGAATTTCAAAGAGTCAGTAGTGAAATCGCCTGTCACAACATCGCTGGTGGCTAAGTCATAAGCGTCTATTTTTGAGAGTTCCGAGGTGGAAGCATCACCGAGCAATTCCACATTGAATTCCTCTTCTACTTGACCACATTTAATCATTTGTTCAGGAGTTAAATCGAAATAATCGTGAGCGAATTTAAACGGAACACCCATACCTTCTGCAAAACCTCTATCGCCGTTTCGGTGATTATCGCCTACCATTAAAGAGTTTTCAAAGTCTATCGCTCCGTAATCTTGAATAGCCTTTAACCCCATACCTATGGCAGGTTTGTAATTATGGTCTTTTTTATCAGCGAAATAAACAGGGAAATCCATTCCAAGTTGTCGTTTTGTTTCCTCGACACAAGCCGCTATTTTACTTACAGGTATGCCTCTTGAAGTGATTCCTGATTGATTGGTAATTCCAATGATAAAATAGCCCTCTTCCCTTGCTTTTTTCAAGCGTTCTACTGCTTGAGGGAATACTTCTACTTCCTCACATTCCGTAGGAGCCCTAAAAGGTTTCTTAGAATCTTCTGTTTTTACAACGCACCTTACAGTTCCATCGAAATCAATGAACAAAACTGATTTAGGCTTATCTTTTTGTAGAAGGTTATAGTATCGAACAGTAATCATTCGTGCAAATTTAACTTCAATCATTGAAGGAACTTTAAACTTATTAGAAGTTAAACGAACTTCTACGCTATTTTCTTCTCGGTCTACTATGACGATATTATGAACTCTATAATCCACTTCTAATTTATCAATCATCGTGACAAATTTTTCAACTTGTTGAAAGGATGAAAATTGAAATGTATTAGAGATATAAAAATTCAAATTAGAATCTTGTCTTGAGCCTACTTCGTAAGGGTTCCAACCTTCGTTTCTCAAATCATGAGGGATTAGAGATTGATGGTAATAAGGTTTAGGTAAGCGATAATTATCTAACCAAGACTTGAAACTCACCGATAACACCACTATGATGTGTCCGATAGACTATAAGAAGGCTCGGTCTGTCGCTTATTCCACCAACGCTCGTAGTAAGCGTAACAAGGAATTAACCAAACAGTTACCATTAGATTCAAAGGCCACCCCACATGAATGTAATCATACCACCAACCGTCTACTGTTAAAATGAAAAACAGAAGTATCGGAGGTTGAACCATCAGTAATCCGTAAAAAGGACGGATTATATCACGCCACAACATTGTTAATCACTCGGAATCTGATACTATCTCGGCCATGCGGTCACTCAATAAAAGAAGTGCTGAAGCCCACAAACCTACGAAAATTCCAAGATTTTCATCGCCCATACCGAAATAAATGCCGATACTGCCGAGAATAGATGCTACACTTGTTACGAAACCAATTTTTTTCCAATTCATAATATCACCTCAAGCGTTATCTCCCTTGAATTCTTCGCTGAATTTTTCATCATTTTCTTTCGTTGCCTTGTCGATAGTATCTTTAGAATTTTCCGAACTTTTAGAGCGTAGTGATTCTAAAATTTTCATAGCACGGTTAATAGCCTCATCATCACCTTCAGTAACAGTAAAAGTGACAGTTTTTACCGTTTCTACTTTAACTTCAGCATTATTCAACAGATTTTCAAGTCGGTTAAAAAAAGCATCAATTCTTCTGTTACTCGAATAACTGTTAGCCATGTAACTGTTATTCCACAAGTAAGGGTTCATCGGGTGTCTTCGGCTGCTTGTCAGGTTAAAAAGGTATTCATCCCACATAGGTCTTCACTAACTTTAATTGGGACATATACTACTTATACCCAATCTTTTTGAAATTCGTCGGTAAAATTGTCTTCTTTCTCACTTACAACATCTAAAGAGGTTTTTTCTAAAATAGAAGGGAACATCTTAGATAACGCTTCACTAATCGGATGAGATAAATCATTATCTTCTAAGAAATCAAAATACCCTTGCGTTAAAGTTTCAGGGATGTCTATTTCGAGATAATGTTGATGCGCCATTTCATTGAATAAGCGAACCCAACCTGTGATACCTTCGGAAGTTTCAATATATTTAATATACTCTACAAAGGAAGTAGTATCACCCATGAATTGAAAAATAGCAGTTTTATCTTGAACATCAATACTATCAGGCTTGGTGTGCATGAAAGTCAAGCCGATTAGTAAGGCTTCTCTTTTAGGGTTTTTGTGCCACTCCCACGAAAACATAGGAGCGTCAAAGGCTTCAGAAAGGTATGTGGCTGTTAGTAGTTCAACCTCGGAGGGGTTGTTTGTTAAAATAGCATTTGTTATTTTGGTCAGTTCATCCATTGTTATCCCTACTTTAATGTCAATCAACGACCATATTAACCTGCGCTTTGTTTCAATTGAGATATGGCTTGCTTAATTCTTTTAGTGACAGATTCTTCATTAGCAACATACCCTGCACCTGTGTCAAATTCTACTAATTCAGGAATTCCTGTTTGTAACCATTTTTCAAGAATCTCTAAAAGGACTTCCGAGTTCACAAATTCCCACTTAAATATCTCATTTTGAATAAGATAAGAAACTCCTTTTTCATGCTCTATATCTTGCTCGAAATAAACAGTTTGAGGTTCTTTGAAATCTAAACTTAAAACTATGGGCGTGGTTTGAGGTAAAATGTCGTCGGTAAAAGTAGTATCTAAAATGTAGCCCTCTTCATCACACCGAAAACAATCTTGCCCTGAATCATTTATTTTACTACCTTCACAAGACTTACAAATAAATAATGTCGCACCTGCAACTTCTTGTTCAGCCCCGAACATAGCGTGACCGAGAGCCAAATCAAGATTAGAAGTCCAATAAGGGCTGTGAGGTGTAATTTCTACCCCATCAACTGTGTGCTGACCGTGATAAAGGTGTTTTATTTGCATAGTAGTCTCTTGAGAAGTCATATCTACAAAGGGAGCCGAGAAGTTTTCCGACATATACTTTTCCCTTTGTCGCACCATCCAATCTGATTTTCCACCTCTTCTAAAACTTATGCCGTATCTGAACTTATCACGCAATCTTTCAAAAAGTGTAGGATGGCTGTATTCTCTATGAAACCAATGTGGAATATAATTGGACTGATACTCTCCTTTTTTGAGATACCATTGAGCAGCAGCAGGGCGTAGGTCGGGATGAACTTTATCCATATCGGCTACTAAACCTCTTCGTAACAGTTCCTTTTTAACTTCTTTTTGTCTTCGTTTTTTCGCTGAAGTATCATAAATGCCACAGTTACATGAATCGTAATTGAATTTTTTTACCCCGTCATTACGGTGTTCCACCGTAGCACCGTAATTTTCCCGACCTCCACGCCTACTTCTTCGATTAGCACATGAAGAACATTTTCGAGTATCGTTGCGAGTAGTTCGCATTACTTCGTAAGGTGATTTTTCAGGATTTTCCAAAAGAATTAACTTCCCCCAATCGTATTTTAGAGCCCACAAAGCAGTTTCATCCCACCAATTGAAAACTCCTGTTTGATTAAGAGGTTTTCGTTTTCTACGAGAGGCTGCAAAATCAAGTATAGCCATATTTTCACTTCCAAATTTAAACGGAAAATTGTTTAATCCAATTAAGCAAACCTAATGTTGGTGGAAATTCATCTACAAATTCATCATCATCATCATCATCTTCACAATGAACTGACATCATGGCTTCAATACTTCTATTTTTGCGTTGATGAAACCATTTTCTTGCATCTAATGGAGTCTCTTCAGTTCCTTCGTGACCTCCAAATGCTCCCTTTTCCTTAGAGGCTATTTCTTTGAGATACTCGTAAAGTTCACAGTATTCGCCCACCTGCCACAACTCTTCCGATTTTACGGCTTGCGAAACACGCAAATAGATGAAAAAGTAGTTCATATCAGATTTACTTAGTGAAAGCGTCATTTGACCCCCTATTTTAACTTGGTTTTCCTTGATACCTACATTTATCATACTTCGCACACCTCTTTTGTCGAAAACCACTACGAAAGGAGCAGCGATGTTGCTCACATCTGCACGGAGGGTTTTAGGATTACCTAAGTCGGGCATTCTATCGTAGTAAGCGAATCCTTCTAAATTACTTGTGCCGAATTGCTCGGATTGGAAAGTTTCCACCCCGTAATCGTCACGGGTAAAAGAATCCCAATTCATTAAACCTCTACTTTCGTGGTCTATTCTTGCAGCATCCTGACACTCTAATTCCATGTATAGTTCAAGTTTTTTCATTCCTTCGTAAAAAGACTCGGCATCAGTAGGTCTTCCTGTAAGATTTCTAATAGAGGGTCTATCGTTGGCTGAGAGAGCGTAGCGTTTAAGTCTGTGATAAAGACGACAGTATTGATGGTTTTTCCATAGGCGTTGAACCGTTTTAGCCTCGACATCGTTCAGGAAAACAACTGTGCCGTGTATTCCTGCTGAAGTTTTTTGACTTGTCACTCGTCGCAACTCAGGTTGTAATAACCGAGCAAATTGTTGTTGATTGTAAGGGTATCGAGTAGCGACATTGGCTATTTGCTTAATACCTTTTTCATCGAAAAAGAACATGAAAGGTTCGTAACGAGATTCAAAACCTTCACCATCAAGACCGAATTGCATGGCTAACTTCTTTTGACGGCTATTATCATCATAGTCTTTTACACCTTGCACCCGATAATCATAATTAGAGGCTTGGAAAGTTTCTGCATTGGAAGATTCTTGCTCTCGATACTTTTTTAGCGTAGCAGATGAATCTTCACCATAGTAAGCCGTAAAAACTAAATCTTCAAGATTGTTTTCACAATAGTCTTCAAGCAACTGAATCATTTCATCAATTTCATTGAGTTCATAGGGGAAGTCCATATCCACATCTAAATCTTGTTGTTCCGCAGGAATTTGATATTGATTCATAATGTATTCTTCTATGAAGTCTGCTGTGCCGTATTCAAACCAATTATGGACGACTTCAGTTATTCCTTCGTTAGCAACATAGTAGCCAAGGAATTCCGTTACAGGGGGGCAAGGTGGCGGAGCAACACCTCTTGCCATCTGAGCAAGAAGATGTCTTTTAGGCCAACCTTCTCGACAAAACCAATCATAGTTTTCTCGATTAGCGTATTCGTCCTCTAAATTGGCTATGAATGCTTGAAAAACATCACAAGCCAAAACAGAATACTCTTGTAGCAAGTCTTTATTGCGGTCATACCCAAGTTGTGCCATTACGATATACCCTTCATAGTCTGAAGTATCTATTGATGATTTAGAGGAATTCAAACTCTCATACCTCGAAATCTTTTCCTCATGAGTCTTATCCAACCATTCGTGTATAGGGTCTAAACAAGCAGTAGGTTGGTTATTTAAATCACCAAAAATCTTAGTGTTTCTACGAGACATATCCAATAAGTCCTTTACGGATATTTCACCCTCTTTTACAGGTTCAAAAGGTGGTTTCACGACAGGTTGGCGTAGCCATGAATCATCTTTTAGGACGGCTTGATAATCAGGATGTCCTGCTACATTCGGAAACTCGGCTTGTTTCAAGGAAATCCCGTAAGCAGTATCAGGGTGTTCTGACAACGCCACCCAATTATCACCCTCGAAATACAAGATGCCTGAGTTATCGAAAGGTTGTGGAACCTCGAAATTCACAGCATTTTCCAATTGAACAGTGCCACCGTTCTCTAAACGGATAACCCATACTCGATAATTGAATCGAGTAGAATCATTTAACGCAGCCCACATATCGCTGATGATTTCACCTTTACGACCATATTTATCATAAACAGGGCGACCTATCCAAATAGAATCTCGGACATCATCTTTTACGCCTTGCCACATGACTATATTTTACAGATACACTATAAGAACACTACGGCAACACAGGCCACCAATTCATAAGACCTAAAGTTGGGCGAGGAACCCAAACAAAAGTATTGCCAACACCTGTATGTTCGGGCGATGGTTTTTTATTAGGGTGATAAATTTGGAAACTTTCTAACTCGTAATCTTTACCGTCAGCCGCTTCTGTAAATCTTTTTCTTTCAACCCACTGTGCAGGGTCACTATTTACTTCTACCACCACCCTCAAAGGGGTAACAAACAATCCATCCCCTTTCCTTTCGTAATTGACCTTTATTCGGAGAGGGACAGCACCGCTGAATAATTCTAATCTCATCTGATTTTCTGAAATCAAATTATCTTTAATTTTCGCAAAAGAAGCGTTTTGCTCACGGCCTTCAGGAGTAGTTTCATTTATTTTCCAAATACTTTGAGGCATCATATCCATAAAAGTTTGAGGGTATGTTACAGCATAACTTTCTTCATCTAAAAGGTGCAACTCATAAATAATGCTATCATATTTACTGTGAATAAATTTATGTTCGCCCTTTAGGTAGTCTATCTTCCCTTCAATATCCCCTCTAACTCTTGCAGTTACCATAAGTCGAACTTCTGTGGTTTCAAGCAAACCTATTTGTTCATACCCTGATAGAGGCTTACGAGCATCAGCAAACCGAATCGTAGCAGGTAGAGTAAATCTATCTAAATCCATTATTTCGAGGACTTGAGTTAAAGGTTGCCAACTACCTGTGTCAGGATAATCCAATCCGTGTGACTCTAACAAAGGCAAACCGAATTTCGTAGCGTAATCGTAAAATTCTACACCTGAACGAAGTTCAATTATATGATTGCCGTGTTCATCTGTTTCATAATCTGTGATAGACCCTATGATAACACCTCACTTTTACAGGGTGTGACAACTATAAGAATGCTACTACTAATCAAGATTCTAAAACATCGAGAACGCCATCACCATCATCATCATCATCCAAATAGTCGGATATTCCGTCATTGTCGTGGTCGAATTGACCTGTGGCATCGTTACCATCGTGGTTTTCAAACCAATCAGAAAGTCCGTCGTTATCATCATCTAAATCAGAAGCATCCCAAATGTTATCATTGTCGTGGTCGTAACGGTAAGAACTCCATGCACCACCAACCTCATCTACATCAAGAATGTTATCGTTATCGTCGTCGGTATCAACGGCATCGTCTAAACCATCGTTATCGTGGTCACGGCTCGCATCCGAACCATTGTCATACAAATCCTTGTAATTGTCAATACCATCGTTGTCAATATCTAAATCGAATCGGTCTTGAATACCGTCATTATCATGGTCGTAAATATCAGTATTATCATTACCATCATTCACTTCAACAGAATCGTCGATACCGTCACCATCATCATCATCATCTTCGGCATCGTCTATACCATCATTATCATGGTCATTTGGTGAATCATCCATTGAATCAGGAATACCATCATTATCATCATCATTATCTAAATCATCAGGAATGCCGTCACCGTCATTGTCGTTGTCGCCATTTTGCTCTTGATTATCAAGTTGCTGACCTTGTTGTTGGTCATTTTGCTGACCTTGCTGACCTTGCTGACCGTTTTGAGTTTGACCTTGTTGCTGCTGGTTCTGACCATTTTGATTTTGGCCGTTCTGCTCCTGTTGTTGTTGGTCGCCTTGTTGGGCTCCTTGCTGACCGCCTTGTTGTTGCTGACCTTGACCATTATCTTGTTGCTGACCTTGTTGGCCTTGTTCACCTTGCTGACCCTGCTGACCTTGATTGCCTTGCTGACCTTGCTGACCTGCTTGACCTTGTTGCCCTTCCTGCCCTTGTTGTCCCTGTCCTTGGCCTTGGCCTTGACCTTGACCTTGACCTTGACCTTGACCTTGGCCTTGGCCTTGTCCTTGGCCTTGCCCTTGTCCTTGCCCTTGGCCCTGACCTTGGCCTT
>PDMW01013502.1_pt1 | contig 18117 bp, 13 predicted proteins | sample 1515511 | NCBI WGS metagenome assembly PDMW01 (sample SAMN07343023, study PRJNA328102) | Marine metagenome, whole genome shotgun sequencing project. | biome: marine; feature: bay; material: water; isolation source: viruses from water sample < 0.22 micron filtered, nuclease treated, low... ... | reverse complement strand
TTCTTTGTTTATTAATTTGTTGTTGACCAGTAAACATTTGATCTATCTGTTTAGCTACACCAGAAATATCGTTAACTGTATTGATGTTATCTTTTATAAATGAAGTTGCCTGTTTAAATAATGCTATTCCTGACAACACTGCTGTTACTGGTTCTACCATTAGAAGGGTCTTTTCTTAGGGGGTCTACCTCTTTTCTTAGGTTTGCATTGACATAACTTACCAAACAATCTAGCTTTAATTTTTTGATAAATTTTTTTTATTTTGTTTATAACTGTCATAAACCTTTATGGTTTAGTTGGCATTGTAACCTTATTAACTTTAGCAACAGTATCTAAACCAGCAGTAATATCTCTTAGCTTTTGTCTATAAGTTTTCATATCATCTGATAAAGTATTATCAGATAAAGCTAAGTAATCTGTTTCTGCTAAAAGTTTATTTCTGTTTATTCTTAAAGTTTCCATAGCATAATCTAATTCAACTGCTGTAAACTGTGCTTCTATATCAGCTTTTGATATTGGTGTTGTACCATTTAACCAAACAATTTCGTCTATATTATCTGCACGAACAGAAAACTCTGCTTTAGGATTTATTTTTAATATTGAACTTGATATATCTGACATTACGCACCAATCTCCATAAGGGTTATTTCTGATATAGCCCAAGGTCTTGCAGACACATTATCAGGGTTTTTTGAACGATTTATATAAAAAGTTTGACCACTATCAGTTCTAGCAATAATAGCATAAGTTGTAGCAGATGTTGTATTTGGTGAGTCTAAATGAGAAGCACCAACATGATGCATACCAGCATCTGATGCACCAACTAATCCTTGATTTACAAACATAGCAGTTCTATTACCCTGACCACTAGCTTTTGCAGTTAAGAAATCTGCACCATCTCTATAAATTGTAATTGAACCACTGTTTGTTTCGCTTGAACCAAAATTTCCTGATACGGATATTGTAATTAATATTTTACTTGAAGTTGCACTTGGAGTAATACTTGCACTCAATCCGTTAAGAGCACCAAATGAAGTGCTCGTATATTGTTCAGAAGCACCTTGTTGTGTGTTTACAACTTGCAATACTTTACCACCACCAGGAGTACCGAAACTTAAATTACCAGAACCATCTGTTTTTAAGAATTGATTAGCTGAACCATCTGCTGTTGGATGAGATAAACCATCAAGAATAACTTTACCAGATCCATTTGGTGTAACTGATATGTCACCATTTACTCCATCAGCTATTGCTATTGTTCCTGAGTTTGTACCTGAGTTTGTGCTAAGTGTAAGATCACCTGTACCTTGAGTAGTAACTATTGCATTAACATTATTGTCACCAACCATTACTGTATCAGCACCTAAGTTTACATCTCCTGTACCATTAGGTGTAATATTTATATTTGCATTTGATGTTGATACAATCGAGTTGCCATTAACATCTAAATCACCACCTAGTTGAGGACTTGAATCTCCACTTAAATCAGATGATACACTTCCAAAAGATATATTTCCAGATCCATCTGTTTTTAAAAATTGTCCATTACTACCATCAGCAGTAGGTAATGATAATCCGTCTACTATTACTTTACCTGAACCATTTGGTGTTATAGCTATATTACCATCAGATGCAGATACAATACTATTTCCATTTACATCTAAGTTTCCATCTAGCTGTACAGCAGTGCTTGCCGCTCCTCGTATTTTATCTACTTTAATTGTACTTGCCATGTTTACTCCTTAAAATATTTCTAATGTGCCATCTCCACTTACAGTCCAAGTAGAACTACCACTTACAGTTATCGGTCCAAAGAGAAAACCATTCTTTGTGCTGGCTGTTGTTGATGTAACATCACTACTTACACTATTATAATTACTAAAGTAATTTCCTTGTGTTGTCAAATCATTTGCTTCAATAGAAGAAAAACTTAAAACACCAGATCCATCAGTTGTAATAGCTTGATTGGCAGTACCATCAGATACTGGGTAACTTAAACCATCTAATACTACTTTACCAGATCCGTTAGGTGTAATGGTAATATTTCTATTAGATGTAGATACTATTGAATTTGTTTGTACATCAAGATCTCCACCTAATTGAGGACTTCCATCTTGTACTATATCTGTTAATGAACCAGCTACAATAGTTACCCAGGCTGAACCATTATAATATTTTAATACGTTAGCTGATGTATTATAAGCTAGATCACCTTCATCTAAAGATGATGATGGATCAGAACTGTCTACTCTATATCTATTAGCAAAATCATTTACTGTACTTAAATTACTTGCAACGGAATTAATATTTGATATTGAACCAGCTACGGATGTAATGTTTGAGTTTGCACCAGCTACTGTATTTATGTTAGTAGTATTACCAGCTACTGTACTTATGTTACTTGATATTCCAGCTACAGTAGAAATATTAGAGTTTGCTCCAGCAACTGTTGCTATGTTTGTTACAACACCAGATGCACCTAATGTTGCCATGTTTGTTACATTTGCTGAAGTTGCTAATAAACTTAAATCAGTTACGATATCACTAGTAGCTAACGTATTTAGATCACTTATAATATCACTAGTAGCTAATGTGTTAAGATCACTTACTATATCTGTAGTAGCTAAAGTGTTTAGGTCATTAACGATATCGGTGGTTGCTAATTTATTTAAATCAGTTACCACATCAGATGTAGCTAATGTATTCAAATCACTTACTACGTCACTTGTTGCTAATGTGTTTAAGTCACTTACTATATCAGACGTTGCTAATGTATTAATGTCATTTATTACATCTGTAACTGCTAATGTATTTAAGTCACTTACAAAGTCAGAAGTTATTAAACTAGCAACTGCCGCTACTGAAGTAACTTCTGATGCTTTACCAGCTACTGTAGTTACGTTACTAGAAATGCCAGCAACAGTAGTTACATTACTAGCTATACCACTTACAGTAGTTATATTACTTGATATACCAGCAACTGTACTTACTTCTGTTGCAGTAATAGAAGTTTCTACATTACCTGTACTACTAAATGTAAGTACTTTACTTGCTCTATCTGCTTTTAATGGTAATGTTAATGTTGCTGTGGAGTCATCATCTGTTAATCTTATTGACCTTGATATCTCATCTTCTCTTTCACCCATCATTCCAACCATTTTATCAAGATCAGTATTTAAACTGTCAATAACAAATGGTCCAGATAACGGAAAGTCTGTTGTTCTTTTAACTGGTATGTCACGTACTATAGTATAAATATCATTTACAGTAGCACCACCTCCGAGAGTAACATTACCACCACCAGTTGTACCAGCACCAGATACAGAATATTGTGTAGCATCTGATGGACTACTTGCATAAGTTAAAAGAGTCGATCCTTTAAATACCTTGATATCTGTTACTTCAAATATTTCAAATGAGTAAGCAAATACTGTTTGCCCAGCAGATGCTGTGTACTGGTTTCTGGGAGTCGTATCGTTAACTAATATAGCCATAATTAATCCTTAACATATTTTTTTAATATTGAATAGTATTATTATCATCTACTATTGCATCCTTTAATCCATTAAACATCCACTTTAAATAAAAAATATTATTATATGGTATCATTCTTTTTACCATGTTTGCCTGGTCTTTTAATTCTAATGAATCATCAGCAAATAATTTATATATATCAGCTATTATACTTCCAGCTGGACCACCTACTTCAGATATTTGATCTGGTAAAGTTCCTGTAAAAGGATTTTTTTGTCCTAACATTGGTCTTATACCTACATAATTATTAGAAGCTATTTCAGCAAAACTATTTATATCTAATAAATAAGCAGTAATTCCTGAATACTCAGTTGCTTTCATAATTTTTTCAGTAGTTGATTTATATTTCCACCAGTCAGGATTTCTTGCAAAGTCTGATAGCATACCTAATGCAAACATAGACATTATTCCAGATGCTACTCCTTGATGTCTACCTTGTAAGGTAGATAAAACTATTTTATTACTTGCCGCCAACCCCCAAGACATAAATTGTATAGGTAACTTAAAAATATTATGTTGTCTGTTTTTCATAGATTTACTAAATCTTTCTCCTTTAAATAAACCATATGATAATAATGGTTTATCTGCTTCAGTGGGTGTGATAACTGTACTTAAAACATCTGCTCTCACTGATGCAATATATTTTCTAAATAACTCAGGGTCTTCATCCATCCATTTGTCAGCATTAGAATAATATATATCTCTACTTTTAGGAGCTCCATTTTTTTTCCATAAGTTATATATTTTAGATAAATCTTTTTTTTCTAAACCAAACGACCTTAATATATCTAAATCATCTTGTAGATATTGTTTAAGTGCTTTATCTCCTTTATAATCGTTTGCCACCATAGCACCAGTTCTAATAATTCTATCTACACTCATAGGTATTACCATTCTTTTCATAGTAGCTGTCCAATGATTTAATAAATTTACATTATAAAAACTACCAGATACCTTATCAAAAAATTCAAATAGTTTATCTCCAGTTCTTCCTAATACTCTATTATTTATTTCTCCAATTCCAGATCCTTGTTCTACTACTCTTGATGCACCAGCACCAGATACTGTTTCCATACCATCACCTAAAAACCTTACCATATGTTTATTTGATGCATCTTTTAAATTTACAGATTCTACATCTCTAAACCAACTTATAAGGTATCTACCAAATACTTCTTTTATTCCTCTTGATAAAATTATTTTTCCAAAATCAGCAAATCCAGCTATTGTTGCTGTTCCCATCATTGTAAATTGTGCAAATTGTTGTGCTGCTTTTACTATTCTATTTGATGCACTTCCAATTTCCATACCTCTTGGTGATCTATTTAATATTGCATCAGTCATTTCTTCTATATCATCTTTTTGATAAAATAGTCTATCTTCAAAATCTTTAGCATTTATTTCTATTTCGTCACTATGTCTTAAAATAACATCATCAAATGCTTCGTATAATTTCATTTTACCAAATCTATCACCATTAAACATTCTTGCCATTTCTAATGCTGGACCAAATTTATTTAGATATGTTCTCATTAAATCTGCACCATTAGTATCTATAAAATCTGCTATACCATTATGTTCTTTTAATAAAAAATAATTAGGTATATTAAAATTCCTGTGCATAACAAATTTTTGTAACCCTCTACCAGCAATACCATCATAATCTTGAGCATCACCTTCTCCAATAATTTTATTTATTATTTTGGTGGCTTGTATATCTGCTTGTTTTTTTATCATTTCATCTGTTACTGTTGTTTTAGCTAACGATCCATCTTCAAAACCTAATAATGTTTTTGTTTTTTTTCCTATAGTAAAAGGTAAAGGTAAACCTGTTCCATCATCTAATTTAGTTTGAAAATTTTTCTTTTTAGTAGTTCTATCAAAGAATTGCATTACATTAGATGCTTTTCTTTTATTACTAAATACGATTAATTCTTCATAAATTTTATTAGGTATTTTTCCTTTGTATTTTTTATCTATATATCTTGCTTGCCTAGCTAACATATTTAACTGCTGTCTACTTATATTATCTCCTAGTTCATTAGAATTATATTTAAAAGCATCATAAGTAGTTCCATTTATTTTTTTTTTATATAAACCACTTTTTGCTACAAGTGGTGCAGTATCTATATCTAAATTTTCTTTACCAAATCTATCTGCAAAACTTCCAAAATCTTTTTCTCTATAAAAATAATATCTACCATCTTCTAATATATAGATATTTTTATTATTAAATTTAATAATATCATCTACTTGTCTATCTAATGTTTTTTTACTTTTAATTAATTTAAAATATTCTTTTGGTAAATCTAATCTTGTAAGTAAAGAATTTTCGGCTAATTCTTCAGTTGCTGGTTCTATAAGTTCTTGTCCATTTTGTTGTAAATCTATTAATTTTGCTAATTTACCTGATGGATTTTCCATTATATATGGTATTATTACTTCATTATGAAATGCATCTCTTTTATCTATAATAGTATCTGTCATATACTTACGCATAGTATAATGATTTTCTCCAGCAGGCCTTGTAAAATCTTTATTAATAGATTTAATAGAATCTTTAAGAGAATTAATAGAAGCTCTTACATTAAATTCTAATGGTTCTTTTAATTGTGTTTCCATTTTTTTATAAAAATCTTTTTGTTTTTTTGAAAACCCAGCTTGTTTATCTTTTTTTAATACAGCATATTCATCTAATATTTTTTGTTGCTTAGGTGTATATTTATGATTATTTATACGATCATCTAATATTTCCATATATTTCATAGCATCATCAGATAAACCACCTTCTTCAAATTGTTTTCTTAATTCTACAAATATTTTTAAATCTCTTTCTTGTCTTTGTATTTGTGATAGCTCTATTTTTTCTGATAATTGTTTATAAAATTTTTCTCTATCTCCAGCTTTCTTAGACATTTTATTCATAATATCTGTATAAGTTTCAGTTAATCTATCATCTGTATCTATTTTTTCTAATACTTCATCTAAAGCACCATACAATTTTTTTTCTGTTCTTATTAATGAAAAACTAAATCTTTCTAAAATATGCATTTCTCTTAAAGAATTTTCTAATGCTTCTTCTTCATTACGAATAAGCAATTTTAATGTTTGTGGTTTAGTTGTTTTAGGTATTTGTGATTTTAATTGCTCTAACCTAGAAACTCTATCTCCAGAAAATTTTGCTAAAGCATCCATTTTTGTATTTAAATTTTTACTAGTATTCATTAAACCAGCATCTTGACCTTCTTGTAATGTTCTCTCATTTAACGATCTAGTAAGCCTTACACCATCTAATACATATTTAGGTTCATTTGCTATTACATCATCATTACCAAAATAAGATGCTTTTATATTTGCTTTAGTTACTCTCTCTGTATATTCTTCAAATGATTCTGCTTTGTTTATTTTTGTTCTTATATTTTCAGCAGTAAAAGATAAATTTTGAGTTCCAACTATTCTTGGACTTTGTATACCTTTACTTTTTAACCATATATCTCTCATGTCTTCTATATAACCATAAGATGCTCCATACCATGGTCCACGATTTAAATTTACTGTACCTCTTGTAAAAGGAACTCCACCTCTAGCAACCTTTTTTGTATTAGCACCAGCATCTCCTACTACTGAGATAACCCAATCTTCCATTAATTGACTATTTGTTCTGTGTAATAAATTTCCTAAAGTAGAACCTCTTGTAAAAAATTCATATCCAACTCCTGTTTTTTGATAACCTGTATCTAATTGAGCATTTAATCTAGGGTCTTCTTCTACTGGAATTACTCCTTCTTCTTTTAAGATAGTGTTAGGTTCTATATTCATTACTGGTGTAGTAACTTCTTTTGCCATTTTATCATTAGGTGCTTTACCTTTAACCTTTACTTTTTTTGTTACAGCATCTTGTCCATTATCGTAAGCTGTAGCATTAGATATATTTTTACCTATTCTATTAGCTGTTACTTTACCTATAGCACCACCTAATAACCCACCAAAAAAAGCAGAACCACCTATAGCAAATACACTTTCTGTTGGTTGATATGTAGGATCTGATGGAGCTCTTATTATTTCTGTTCCAGCAGTAATACCAGCAGATCCAGCACCTACTCTTAATGCTCCTTTTGCAAAACCTACACCTAATGCTCCAGGTAATGGTATTAAATTTTCAGGTCTTAATATACCAGAAAATAAAGCTGAACCAAATCCACCATGAACTCCCATTGTATTTTTTAAATTACTCATACGTTTGTATAAGTTTTTATGATAATCATACTCTTGTTGACTTTTAGAATTAATCAATTCATCAATTAATTCTGATGGTTCATCAACTAACATATCATTAGTAACTGTAAAATTTGGATCTGGTTTTCCTATAGCTAATTGTTTTATTGCATGAACAGATGGTAAATAACTATACCTATATTCATTGGCTACATTTTCCCAAAAACTGGGAGGGTTTTCTGGTATTGCATTAAATGTTAAATTTTTTCTAGGACTTAATTTCATTGTATAAGTTTTTTATCTTCCATTTTAACTCTATTAATTCTTTTCAAACCTTCATTAGCTTGTTCTTTAGAATCATATACTGGCATTTTATTTATATTAAAATATTTTTTTAAAGATTCTTTTTCACTTATAGGAAATATTTTATATATATTTGTATCTTCTACTTTTTGTATTTCTCTACTAGGTAGTATGTAAAACTTATTATTTTTTTCTATTATATAATCAGAATAAGATTCATTAAAACTTTCATTTGCTTCTATAGATAATGTATAAAATGACCTATTATGATTTATAATATTTCTTTCTTTTACTAAAATATCTCCATATTTATTATTTGATAATGGTAATAATTTTTTTACTGGATTTAATTTTTTATTAACTATTTTTGCGTTATCAATATTTAATGCTATATTATTTGCACCAGAATTAGTATTTAGCATATCTATGTTTTCTTGTATAAACTTAGCTTTTTCAGGGTTTACATCTAGTATTCTTTCTTTTTCAAATGAATATTGATTTGAAGTATACCTTAATATATCAGATTTATTTTCAGGTATTGTAATAACTATTGGTTCATTGTTGTTATTCATTATAGGTAAAACTTCATCTTGCCCATCTGTTCTAAAAGTTACTTTTACATATCTTTCATTACTTGCTAAGTTTGGATTAGATACATATTTTAAATTTTCTGGTAATACTGGCATACCATCTATAGTAAAAGCATCAACCATATTATTATTTTCTGTTTGATTTCCTATTACATCTCCTACTATCCCTTCAAAAGCAGTTTCTTCTTTTACTTTATTTATACCTATACCTCTACTTATTTCTGAAAGTTTACCTTTCCAAGTGTTTTGTTTTCTACCAGCTTCGCTTAAATTTATAGTTCCATTTTGTTCTTTTATTTGTTGATATACATTTAGTGTTGTAAGTATAGCACCAGAATGAAATCTATCTGAACTAAAATACTCACCGAATCTTTCAGCAGATTTTATTATTGGTGCATATGGATTGTTAATATCAGCTTCTATTTGTTCTCCTTGATTATTTGTAATTACATTATGTGTATAAGTAAAATCTTCATTTACATTAGTAACTGCATCATCATTTAATTTATAAGATGGCATATCACCATCTGTAGTTATTTCTAATATATTTTCTATTTCCTTTTTAAAATCCTTTTTTTTAATTTCAATAGTTTCATTTCTTAAAACATTATTAAATAAAGTAAAATGTAATTGTTTTTCTATAGCATCTTTTAATTTAGGTTTTTTTTCGTCATCTATTTTATTAAATAAATCATTGTATACTTCTGCTACTACATCTTGAAAAACTTTATTCTCACTTTTTTTTACTACATTTGCTAAATCTGAAGGTGTATTATTAAATTCATTAAATATAGTAGCTAATTGCAATTTAATTCTATCACTAGTTTTATCCGATTTAAAATTAACATATGCTGTCATTACATCTTGTCTTTGATTTGTATTTACACTCATAAATGATTTTACAAAACCATAATTTACATTACTTAAATTTATTTTTTCTAATGGCTGTTTTGCTTTATCTATTGCATTTATTAAAGGAACTACTATTTTATCTAAATTATCTACATTACCTGTAGCTAGTGTATCTTTTATTATTACCCCTAATTGAGTAGCTTTATAACCATTTTCTATTAACTTTGTAAATATTTCTATATCTGTATTTGATACTTCATTGTCACTTATTAAATCATTTATTAAATTATTTACATCACTACTTGAAGTACTTAATGCAGATAACCTATTTGGTTCACTAGCTGTAATATTACTTATTATTTTTTTATTTGATATAGATCTAGCACTTGGTTGTTTATTTGTAGATTTAAATGCTTTTAATTCATTTAAAATAAATGGTTTAAGTGGCTTTAATTTATTATATAAATCTTTTCTTGTATGACCTAGTATTTCTCCTGGTACTAATGTTTTGTTACCTTCTACTATTTCTATTAATTCTTGTATTATATCTACATTTTGCACTGATGCTTCAGTAATAAATTTTTTTGTTGTTTCAAAAGTTTGTTCATTTACTGTTTGTAATTGTTTAGCTTCAGTAGAGTCAGAATCTAATAGTATATAATTCTTTACTGCTTCTTGAAAAGAATTATAATCTGTTCCTAAATTTATTTGTACATCTTTAGCTACATTTTTTAAATTACTTTTATAATTATTTTCATTTATGTCTGAAGTTATACTTGACGTTTTACTTTTAATTGCATTTATAGCTTTATTTTTTGCTTGATTAAGTTGTGCCTTTTGTTTAATACTATCGCCACCTTCAATATCATTTATCTTACTTTCGTAAATTTTTTGTTGTTCTCTTAAGTCATCAATAGATAATTTTTTTTCATCAATCATAATATTATATTCTGTTAATATATTATCCATTTCAGTTACAGCATTACCATATGATGTATCTCCTCTTAATCTTTGATTATAATAAGTATTAAATTTTTCTCTTACTGAATTTTTTATTTCATTTGATGGATATAATTTATCTACATTCTTTTTGTCAAAAATAGTTCCATCATCAAGTACTACTTTTTTATTAGGATCACCATTCAAAATTTGTCTTATTGTATCTAATTGACCTATTGTTACTTTAGGTTCTCCTAATTCATTTGTTTCGTTAAGTTTATATGCTAGTTTATTATATTCAACAAATCCTAATAAATTTGCATCTATTTGATTTATATTTTCAATAGAATACGTACCATTAGATATCATATTAGTGGTAATAATATTTTGTTTTAATTCTTCTCTTTTCTGATAATATTTATCAGATAATATTAATTTACCATTTTTATCTCTTACAGGTAACATTGCCATTAATTCACTTTCTAATCTTTTATTTTGTTGTGTTAATGCAGATACTTTATTGCTTCTAGCTAAATTTGCATTTTCTTTTGTAACACTAGATAATAAAGGATTTACTTTATCTCCAACTATAATATCAAATTTGTTTAAAAATTGAGGAGAAACATTATCTCTCATTGGTGCTAATTCATTATCCAACATACTAGCTAAATTATTTACATCTTGTCTTTTTATTGGATCTTCATAAAATTCTTTTTTTATTCTATTAATTTTAGAAGTAACAGAATTTTCTAAAGAATTTTCATAAGCTACTCTTGATGCTTGATTGTAAGCATCATTGTATATAGTTCCTCCTTCTGACATTTCTTTATACTGAGGAACTCCGTCAATCATTTCTATCGGTGCTTGACTTTGATCTAGTTGTGCTTGCCTTAATGCATTTTCTTTTGCTTTTTGCATATATACATTACTTATAGTTTGACTAGCTTGTATTAAAGATTTAGCTATAGATTCTTGACCAGTAGTATCTATAGATATATTATAGTTTACCTTTGGTTTATCTGCTGTTCTTATTCTTCTTGTATCTTTATATCTTGTTACCATTATTATCCTTTACGTGTATATCCACTATTTGCAAAACCTGTTGTTTTCCCTGGTCCACTACTACTTACATTTGTAACACCACCAGGAGTGTAACTACTTGTCACTGTTGGTTTAGTAGGTGTTGGAGTTTTAACAGATAGATAATTACTATATCCACTAAAAGCTGTAGCTGTTGCATTTATGTAAGATGCAGTTCTTATAGAACTAGCATAACTAGGCATATTTCCTTGAGCAGTTAATACACCTATTTGTCTATCAGCTTGTGTATTAGCTATAGTTAAATTAAATCTATTAGTTGCTACATCTGCTCCAAATAATTCTTGTGCAGTTGATTTAATATTGTCTTTACTTGATGAACTAAAACCTCGATTATAAGCAGTTAAAGCTGATAAATCTTGTTCTAGCAGTCTTCTTCTTTCTATTTCTTCTTCTCTAGCTTGAATTGCATTAATTCTTTTTTGTTCTTTTACTTCAGTAATTTGCTCAGATGTTTGAAACTTCATCAAAGCATTACTGTTTTCTGCCATTCTTGCTTGAACTTTTCCTTGATATATTTGAGAGCCAGCAGTCACTGCTGTTGCCGCTACTGCCGCTGATACTGGATCACACATTAAAACATATACTCCATAATTAATCCTGTTATTCTTACTGGTAAAGGATCTGATTGTGTTATACTTACTGTTGCATCTTTATTATAACCTAATAAATAAAAATCTCTTTTACCTGTTATTGGTGTAGGTGCATTTGACAAATCATCTGTTACTTGTCTTAGTGTTAGTTTGTTATTTGATATAGTAGTAGCTAATGCAGAGTTTAAACCTAATACTACTTTACTAATTCTTTTAGGTTTACCTTGCAAAGAACCAGTTGTTACTACTGTTTCTACTGGCATAGTTTCTACTTCTACATCATAATCATATCCTACTGTAATAGTTGTAGTATCAAATCCAGAAGACAGTTCTAATACACCACCACTAGTTACTGTAAATGTACCCATATGATAATCACCACTACGTACATTTACAGTTTTACTAGCATAATTACTTAGTCCTGTAAATGTAGTACCAGCACTTCCTATTGTAAAAGTACTTGCGTGATCTAATGTATTTTCTTCTGTTCCCATTTCTTCTATATAATAAGTTGAATTTCTATATACTGTAAAGAATAATCTACTTCCTACTGCTTCTATACTTTTAAATGTAGCACCTGTTGTTGTTTTCCATTCTGTCCAACCAGCTAATTTTTCAGAACGAACTGCATGAAATACACCAGCAGTACCATCTGTGTTTATAAATATTGCATAAGATTCTGGTCGTTCTGCTGTACCTTGCAATATAGTCATATCTATTGGAGTATTTATTAAATGACTAGCTAATACACTAATGTTTGTAGCTGAGTAAGATAATTCTAAATCTGTAAATAATAATTCTCTTACTGCTCTACCATGCTTTTGTACAAACAAAGCACCACCTTCTAATGTTTTTATATTTACATGACTACATCCATGTGTAGTTTGTCTACGTGCTGTAAAATTACTAGGAGTTAAAACAGATTGTGTAGCTTGTGGAGCAAAAAATTCTCCATTAGCTGTAAATATAAGTAAATGTCTATTAGATTGTAAATGTCTTATATCAGCTACTTGTGATGCACCAATAGAAGATTGTATACTATCTGCATCATCTGATTCACCAAGATCAAAATTAAAATACTGATCTACTTTAGATGCCCATAACCAATCTGGTAAACTTGATGAACCACCAAACCACAACCTACCATCATGAAATGTTGCTGAAGCTGGATAACCTCTTACTGTACTAAAAACTTGTTCTTGCCATTCTGTATTTGCTTGATTTGGACTTGTAATAAATACAGCAGTTCCACCACCAGCATCAGTGTTATCTGCATTAGTAGATCCACCAGCAGTAAAACTATAACTATCTTCATTTAATACTGTTATGGTTCTTGCTCCGTTAATATTACCAGCAGTAATTGTATCTACTGTATTAGCACCAGCTATAGTAACACTTGCATTATTTGTTAATCCATGTAAAGGATCATTTACAGTAATTGTTTTTGTACCTACTGCTGTAGTAAAAGGATCATTGATTAATTTTTTTTTCAATGTGCCTTCTATTGTAGCTGTAACTGTAGTTGCATTTGTGTGTCCTGTAATTTCTAAAGTAGTATTTTCTATTTTAATATAAGAACCTACATAATCAGCATTAAAATGATCTGCACTAGATGTAATTGTTACTGATCCTGTAGTACCACTTGATGATAATGTTACTGCACTAGATGCAAATTTATAATATGGTTGGTATACATTTTCTGTATCAGTATCAAAAGCAAAGTTAGATCTACTAAATGCTGTAAGACTTGTTCTTGTTATAACTTGTGTTGCCATACTAGGATGAGTAATAATCATAGTATCACCAGCTTGTGTAAATTGCATTTCAAATAAAATAGATGTTCCCCAAGGACATGATGTAATAGTTTGCGTTAAACTATCGTTTCCTAAATAATATATATCTACTCTTGTATTACTAAATGCACATATATACTGTTCATTATCATCAAAATCAAAACCTACTAGTCTAGCATTTCCAGGCAAACTTGCATATCGTTTTGTACCATTACGTCTTTTAAAACCACCTTGTGAAAACAAAGATACATTTTGCATTTTCTTTGCTCCATTTGTATAGGCAGTAGTATCACTACGCAAGTTCATCATAGGATCTAATTCACCAGCTTGAAAAGTTGTTTTTAATTGTCTTAGTATTGCTCTAGTTTTTGCCACACTTACTCCACAGTTCCAGTAATATTACCAAGTCCTGTTGAGTTACGAGTATTAGTAAATCTAGTAGTACGTAACCTACTGGATGTTCTTTGTTGTGCATCTAAGTTTTTAGCTAAAGCTATTTGTCTTTGTGATTTAACTTCTAATGAATCTGATAGTGATGTATTCTGTGCTACAGCAAAAGCAAATATAGAAGCTAGTACTAATTCTGCTGAGAATATAAAATATGGTGGAAAGAATACTTCAGGATTTGTTGCTGACTCATCATAAAAAGTATAATCTGCATATACACTATCGGTTGATACTGCATCATTATAAACCATATCTCCGTATCTTTCAAATTTTATAGGTGTATCATTTACAAACACACCATGTAATCCTACTAAGTCTGATGGTAACTGATATGCTGAATCCCATCTATGATCTGGTGTATCAGTTAGTCTTGAAAGTTGTGATTGTTTACTAGCAAACCTCCAACGATAACTTGATAACATATTTTTAATTGTATCTAAGTACAAGTTACTTGCTACTGTACTTTCTGTTGTGCCATCTGAAAAAGAACTAATAGGACTTGCTCCTATCATTACTAATGCTCTTGCACATATATCTATTTTTGTTGTTGCCATATAGGTTTGGGGAGATTACTCTCCCCACTCCTTGTTTAAGTTATGCCAAAGCGACAGTTGTTACTGTTGCCGCTCCTGTTGCTGAAGTTACAGTTACCAAGTCAATTGCTGGCGAACCACCAGTTGCACTTATAACAACTATTACATCAAACTGCTTTAACTCGTTAGTAGCACTATTAAAATAGCCACTACCACTTATAGCACTAACTGCTTCTGTGGATTTGTATATCCACATACCAGGATTAGCACCACCAACTTTGTATAAATCACTTGCTACGTAAGCCATGTGTACCTCCTATTCAGTTATTTGCACTTCAAAGACTGCGTTATCGTCAATTAAGACAACACCCAGACTCATATATGCAGTTATTAAATTAGACACTCTTTCTGGAATGTAGTTGATTTCTGTGGTTACATCTGCACCCATAGCTACACCTACTCCAGATCTGTGATATGCAAAACATTGTCTTCTACCACCTGTTACTGGTAGTCCACTATGTGTCATCCACAAGAATCCAAGCCATCTTTTAGCAACCATACCACCTTTGTATGGAAGTTCATCTGGTCCAATGAAGTCTGCATCAGCAAACGCATTGATTGCTAATAGGTCAATCCAACCATCAGGTGATACTACAAAATATCTATCACCATCATCAGGTATATCGCCTTCACCCATTGATCCAAATACACCGTTTATCTTAGCTAGTGTTAAACCATCTGAGTCAGAGTTACCTGATAGGTTTGATGTTCCATCAAGAGCAGTAGTAATTAGTTCGTCAGTCTTTCTTCCTAACGCACCAGCACTACTCTGTGCTACTACCATTCTTTCATCAATGTTGGTTTTTAGTTCGTCTAGTCTATCGACATAGTCAGCACTAAAGAAATCTTGTAGTGTAACTGTTACGTTTGTATGGTCGATATTCATGATCGGCACTTGTCCATGTCTTGATTTTTGGACAGCAGAGCCTTTTCCTACTTTTTGAAAAACTGCTTGATTACCATTCACACTTGGTTTTTGTCTGATGGTGTCTTTAAGTTTTGATCCCATTCGCTGATAAGCCATGTGAACATCACTCTCAAACTGTTTTATAAAAGCAGTGCTTATTCCTATAGACATAAGTCCTCCTTATTAAGTTAAAAAAGTTTCACCGAGTTTATCCAGCCTATCTTTGTAAGGTTATCCAAATGGGCAATACTTCAATACTCTGGGACTGCTATATAAATCTATATATTATATTAATGTTTTTTGCAACGAGAAAATTTTACAAAACTTAAATTATTATTTTTTGTAATCTTAGAATCAAAGGTACAATTAAGATGTTTAAGAAGTTTTACTGCTTTTTCATTACCAGTATGTACATAATTGTACATATATTCATAAGGTTGCTGTAAAAAATCTACGTATTTTCTACTTAATAATGCTAGTTTTAAAGGTTTTGTATATGCTTTTTTAGTAGCTAACATCCATAATCTTGCTACACCTATACTTTCTCCTATAGTTCCACCACATAAAACAGGTTCTTTATCAAAGAATAATGTAAATGTTTGTGCATTTGTACAAGTAAAAGGGTAAAGCATAGACTCTATAGGTTTAGATCCTACAGCATCTAACTCTATAATGTCTTCCATTCGCATATTGTTTCCAATATATCTAGCATCTTTTTCTGTACTTGGTCTTACTTCAATAATCATTTATATAATTTTTCAAATGCTGAGTCTATCTGTCTTATATAAGTTTCATCTCTACTAGGTGCGTGCCAATATCTTCTGTCCTTCATCATCTCTTGTAAGTCTTCTTTTGTTTTACCAGCAATAAAATTATCAGGAGTTTGTGTCATAGTATTTTGTAACATACCCATAATTTTTTCTACTGCTTCTACACCTTGTGAGGTAGAACACATCATTTCTAACATAGGTCTTTGTCCTTCATCAAAGTTTTTATTTACCCACAAACTTACAGCTTCAATACGTTGATTTGCATTTTCACCTAGCTTTTTCTTTTCACCATCTATATCTATTTGTGGTTGGCTTTGTATAAATAAGTCTATTCCTTTATCAAATGCTTCTTGACTTAGCTTATTATCCTTACAATAAGTTTTCCATCCATCCATAAGAGGTGTTTCTGTTTCATATGTGTCTGGTATTTCTGGTAATACATAAGTTTCAGGTACAGCTTTAAGAGTTTCTTCTTCTAATTGTGTCTTTATTTCTGTAGTTAAGTCTTCTTTTTTCTTACCAATATAAGTTTCAGCTTCAGTATAAGACTTTGCTAGTCCTTCATAATCAGGGTTACCATCTTTAAAAAACTTTTCAGGCAACCATTCAGGTCTTTCTGCTACTTCTCCTACTTCATCTTTTGCTTCTTGTTCGCTATTTATTAGGCTTTCTTGCTCGCTCATTTTTACCTTCCTTTATTCGTTGTTCAATAATACCAACTAGAAATCTCATACCTTCTCTTGCTCTTAACTCTTGATCAGATATATTAAATCCAGCTACACTTTCTATAGTAATAGATCTTAAATATTTAAGTGTTAACATTCCAGCATCAGTTACAAAACAAGCTAATAAAGTTTCATTTAATCTTTTTTCTTGTTCAGTACTTCTACGTATTCCATCTATACTAACTTGGGGGAGTTTCTTGTCCATCATCTTGTGCCATTTGTCCTTGTTGTTGTTGCATCATTTGCTGTGCTTGTTGCATTTGTTGCATTATTTGGTTCATTTCCTCTTTTGATCTTGTAAGTTTTGCTGGTATTCCAAATTTTTCTGCTAAATATTTAGTAGCTTCATTACTATCTACCAATAGATTTATTAGTTGTGGTCCGAATCTAGCACCAATTAATTCTAAAAATCTATTAAATCCATTAATATCTTGGTTAGCTTGTGCTTGTGCTAGTGGAGAAGTAGACTGTATTTTTATTTCTCTACCATTTACTGTTGGTACATTTATTCTGCCTTGTTTCTTTAGAATATGTATTACTCTTTGTAACACTGGAGTTACCATCTCTGCTTGCAATCTACCAAATGATGAACCTATTTGTCTTGATAGATCAGCCATACGTTCTGCTACTTCTGTAGCTGACATTGGTGTACGATTAGGGTCACCTAACATTTCATTATACAATGCTCGTTTAATATTCTGTCGCATATCTTTTAATACAAGATCAGCTACATTAAAGTTACCAGCATTTTTAATTGG
>PDMW01009264.1_pt1 | contig 18142 bp, 13 predicted proteins | sample 1515511 | NCBI WGS metagenome assembly PDMW01 (sample SAMN07343023, study PRJNA328102) | Marine metagenome, whole genome shotgun sequencing project. | biome: marine; feature: bay; material: water; isolation source: viruses from water sample < 0.22 micron filtered, nuclease treated, low... ... | reverse complement strand
CCTCTTTTCTTAGTCTTTTCTTTGGTCATCTCTATCCGCCTTAGCTATTTTATCTATGTTGATAAGCTGTGGAACGCCTAGTATTGTCTTTATCATAGTGTCTTGTCTGATGATTTCGTTGTCTAGACTTCTCACCCTATCTATTAATGCTACTAAAATACCATGCTGTGAGTCAAGTTTTCCACCTAGTCGTTCTTCTATTGCAGCTATTTGTGATTCTACTTTTTCATCAACATTATCAAGTTTAGTTTCCATGCCATCAACAATACGCATGATAAGTTTATAGATAAACCAACCAAGACCAACAGATGCGGCAATAGGAAACCCAACTTCCTGTATAACCTTAATTGCCATATCCATAAGTTATTTCTTTATAGGTTTAAGAATGATTGATAAAAGACCTTGTTTAACAGAATGTGAATCTACTGTTCTAGATTTACCATCTAGGTTTATTTTATTTTTGATCTCAATAACGTCTTTCATTTGAATCTCGTTATCTTTAACCCATGCAAGGTGATTTTTTTTACCTACCTTTACAGTTGCTTTATTCCACATATTAAGACCAAATAGCAGTAGCAATAGTTTGTACTAAAGCATCTTCTCCTGATACATCATCAGTACAATAAAACATTTTTTGTTTATTAACTGAAACTGGTAAATCAGCGTCATCAGGGTCATCAAAGACCTCGTTATATAAAACTAAAATACTAGGTTTAGTTTCATTTACTATGTCAGAACTTGCATCTACAGTAGGGTTCACCCTTACTTGTATTGTGTTCTTTGTTAAGGTTATTGCCATATTATTTCTCCTTTATATTATTCATCATTATCTATAATTGGTGATACTTCTTCTGCTCCATATATTTGCCATGTAAAATAGACATCTAAATCTGCAGTATCAACTTTTGATTTAAACCATTCTAACACTTTTTCTTCTGTTAAATTTTTAACTAATATAAAACCACTAGGTAAACCATCATGTTTATATGAAAACACACCATCCAAAGAAACATATTGTTCTTCACTTAATGATTGACTGTTATCAGCTTGGTCAACTGCTGTAACTCTAACATTAATACTCTTTACGATTGCTGTATCATCTGTAGAACTAAGTTGCATAGTTCTAACACCAACATATTCGTATGTATAATTAAAATTATGTACTGCCATTAAATCTCCGAAAATTTATAGAAACCATATTGTACATTTGATAATTGTCTATTTGAGCCATTACCCTGTGCAAGAATAAACAACCTTAGAGTTTTACTTGTATCGCTTATTTTTCTGACCATAAAATCTTTTTGTACCATATCATTTGTGCCATCAAATCTATCTACAGCACTCCAATACTGAGATTGCCCTGAATGAAATTGAGCATTACCTGTATCGTTGGTTATTAATGTTGAAGACGCTGCATCTGTATATGCAAAATCACTACGCAACCCAAAACTAGAACCTGCTCCATAAGTGCCATCACCTGCAACTATAGAAAGGGTCTTAACCTGACCTGAAGAACCAAAGACTCTGCAATATATATGATACAGACCGGGTTCTGTGCCTATATCTGCAACAAGTTTTAATCGCATTTGATTATTTTGCCATGAACCAATAGCAGACCCAGATACAGTGTTTGCAGTGAAATCTAAAGCTAAATCAGTAACATTAATTTTATCAGCAGTAATTGTACCACTTGCTATTTGTGTGGCAGTAATAGTGTTTGCAGCTATCTCTGTTGCTGTAATGGTATTTGATGCTATCTCCGTTGCTGTAATGGTATTTGATGCTATTTCTGTTGCTGTGATGGTATTTGCGGCTATAACATCAGCTTCAATACTATCTGACTTAATTGTAATAACTCCCTGTTGAGTTATCTCTAATTCACCTGTACTTAAATCAACTACACCTAAAGTTGCACCTGTTATGATTCCATGTTGATGTGCTACAGAAGTTAAGAATGTAAGAGTATTTGCTGTAGCATCAAAAGGAGAAATATCACCAACTGGTGAGCCTACAGTTGATTTAAAGTCTATATTTTTACTTGTGTACAATTCTCTTTGCATTGCACCAAGCTGAACCATCTCATCATCTGCTTCGTTTTGACAGACTAAGTAAAAAGGTGCTGTACCTATAAATTTGAATGGACCATTGGTACTTAATGCTGCACCTGAACCTGAATCAGCACCCTCTGAAGCATAGAGTGGAACACTTTTAGTTGCCGCCCTGTGGTCATAAGTATAAAGAACATTATTTTGTTTATCTAAAACCTTAATAGTATTTGTTTTATAAGAAACTAATCTAAAGTTTGTAATATCTGCTTCGTTGTAAATGTAATAATCAGATAGCGATTCTATAGGAACAGCAAATTCAGCGTCACCACCTGCACCATCTGCTGTACCATAAGCGAAGATTCCATTTTTACCTGAATTGTCTCTGTAATAAGTTGCATTGCCATTATCCACGCTTGTTATAGATGAGGTAACAGAGCTTTCCGTATATCCAAATTTAGCAGGTGTAAATAGTCCTGAGCCTATTAACTCCATTCCTGCAGGTGATAATAAAGTATAGTCACCACCATCTGGAAATGATTCAGCACAAATTAATCCATCTGCTTTTACTATAAAATATTGATCGCCTGAAGATGTGCCACCACCATGTACATCTTCTTGAAAGATAAATCCTGAACCTGCATCAATAGTTGTCGTATAAATAAAGTCACCTGAAGAAGAACTAGAAGCATCAACTGGGGTGGTAGATTTTCTGTAAAACTCTACAGTAACTTTTGTATATGGTGAATAAACATAAATATCTATTGGTTGATATCTACTAACATATAAACCTAAAACCCTACCTGAATAATTAGTATTCATTGTTGGTGCTGAAGGATTTGTTGTCATCACAGATATTGGTTTATCTGCAGTAATCTCTGAGAATGCTGAAAGGTCGGCTGCTAGTATTTGATAGACTGTTCCATCTGCTTGTGCATTAGGAATCTTAATAACACCATCAACAAAAACATCAGTTCCATTAACATAAGGAACGACTAAATGTATATTGGCTGAATGACCACCTACAACATATTTTGCACCTGCATGATGTCCTTTTGATACCATGTAATCTCTAGTATCTAAGTATTGATGTGCTTGTGCTGTACCATCTACTACATAGTTTTGATAAGAGCCTGTACCCATTACTAAAGGACTAGCTACTATTTTTGTTAAACCATTAGCTATTAACCCACCTGAAAAATCTGCATTACCACTGCCATCAACTGACAACCTGACACCGCCATCCGTAACATTATATAAATCAAAAGTACCAGCAGCAGTAACACCCGAATAAATAGCCCATGTTTTACCACTAGTTCTATTATCTTTTAATTGTAGGAAAGGTGTTGAGGTTCCGCCCTCTATAACCATTGTTCCTCTGTTTGTGCTATTCCCTGCATGAATAGAAGCTGAAGGAGAAGAATTTTGCACTCCTACTTTGCCTGTACCCTGATTTAATATTAAATTAGATGAACCACCATTACCTGAATTGATATAAGAGGTTGTATCATCAACCCAAATCCGCATTGACCTTTGTGTAGTGGCATCTAGTATGCCTATTCCACCTTCGTCATCGTTGGCAACTTGGTTTACTTGAAGTATTCCATAAAGATTTTGACTAACTAAATCGCCTACTTGCACTTTGCCTGAAGCACTAATGCTTAAAGCGGGTGAACTGTCTATAGTAAATTGGAAAGAGTTACCTGTAGAAAACTCAAAAGGTGCTGTAGTTGAATCGGAAGCAGGGGTTAAAATTGTAAAGTTTCGCGTGTTTGTTCCTAAGTCGCTACTAAATACAGCTAGGTTTTGTGCTGTTCCATCTTTATTGACGTTTAATGTGTTAGAAGTTGTTATAGCACCACTAGAGATAGTTCCTCCTACTTGGAAATTATTTTCAACTCTGACTAAGCCATCTTGAAAGATATACAAGTCTGTTTGTCCACTCCTACCAATTCTGAGGTCATCCTGAAAAGCATCTATCCTGTACCATTGATAGGTTGTATCATGTGCTGCTGAAGTGTGTAACCTAATTTCACCACCCTCATCACCACTAGAGCCACCATATACATCAATAGCACCTGCTGTTGTATCAGCTACTCCTACACCTGCTGTACCACCTAATACTTGAATACTATTTGCAGTAACATTTCTTGATATATCTACGAAAGTGTTATTACTAGCACCGATTTTTATTTGATTAATATATAAATCGTCCCACACTCTATTAGTTAAACCTAAATCAGAAATTGCAGTTACATCAGGTCTCCATGCACCATTAGCATTATTAGCTGCATCCCATCTAACTGCTTGTGCAGAACTTGAAGGATTTAAAACACTAATGATTATTTGCCCTGACGCATCCTGTGAGTTTCTTATAAAAGCAGTAGGGTCTGTAAAATTTATAGTATCGGTGACACTAATACCTGTAGATGTAGTTTCTAAAACAGCACTACCTGCATAATAAAGCTCTACTTTTCCTGTAGAGTCTGTTACCTTTATGGCACTTCTTGGACTTGTATTTCTTTGTATTAATAAATCATCCGAAGAACGGATTACAGAATTTGACCCATCATTAAATATTTGTAACTCGCCTAAACTACCTGCACTAATAATCTTAGCTAAAGCATCTAAATTTGATCTCAATGTTACAACAGCAGTATCAGTTCCTAGAAATAACTTAGAGCTTGAAAAGTCTCTCCATATAAAGTTTGTAACTGCATCTGTTTCATCTTCAACAACAAAATCAGTATCATTTGCATTTATAGTGACACCACCACTACCATGAATAAATTTACCTGCATCCATGTATAAACCATTATCATTTAGTTGCATAATAGAATCCATCGCTACAGCTACACCACTTGAAACACTAGATTTTAGTTCAAAAGCCATCGTTGCCGAACCAACACTATCAGTATTAACTTCTATACGAGCAGAGTTACCATCTTGTTCAGGAACGCCACTTAAATGATTAAAAGTTACGTTAGCATTTCCATAACCATCATTAATAGTTAATGCAACACCACCACTATTTTCACCTGATTGGATATTACTTGTGGTTTTAATAAGACTTGATGAGTTTATTGCACCAGTATTAATACTGCCACCAATTGTTATATTTCCTGTGCTGTCTATAGAGAAACGAGTGTTAGTTCCAATAGTGCCTGCATCTGCAATCTCAAAATCAGTGCTATTTACTCCTATGGAAAAAGTGTTTGCATCACCAAATGTAATTTGTGGCTCACCGCTACTTGCATGGATATTAACACTAGCAGTTGCACCAATATCTCTTGAAAATTCTGCAATATTTACACCACTATCACCACCTGTAACTTTTAAAGCTACTGCGGTATTATCTTGGTCTATTCTTAATTTTGCATCAGGACTTTGGCTTCCAATTCCAACACGACCACCATTAGCACTATCAATGTGCATAACTGTTTGACCAGCTTGAACGAATCTAGTGTCTGCTGCTGAAACTAAAGTTAAAGTATTTGGAATACTTGCATGTGATGCACCAGCAAATTGTAATTGAGCATTAGTTCCACCTGCATCAAGCAACATTCTTACATCACTACTTGCACTTGTTTGTTCTAACTTAAGCTGTGTAGAATCTGTGCCTAAAATGTGCAGCAGTCTTTCTGGTGATACAGTCCCGATACCAACCCTATTATTTGTAGAATCAACAACTAAGGTAGATGTATCAACAGTAAGACCAGTTGCTGTAACTGTGCCTACGGCTATATTAGGTGTTCCGTGTAACCCTGAAGCTAATACTATCGGTGAGCCTTCTAATGTCCATTCTTGCGTACTGTAATTAAAAGTAAATTCACGTCCAAAATTAGAAGAGCCATCAACAATTGGAACTATGTACCACCTTGTCTCATCTGATGTAAAGTTAAATTTAATTTCGTTTCTGTTTGTATGTCCTGACATAACATCAGGTGCAACATGTCTAAAACCTGTAACTGTTTGATTAGCTGTGAGTGTAGAGCTTGAAGTAATAGCTCCTGAATTAATGCTACCACCGATTACAATAGTTCCTGTAGCATTAATAGTTAAGTCTGTCTGTCCTGCTCTGCCTATTCTTAAAGTGTCATTTAAAACATCTATCCTGTAAAAATCATAAGTAGTATCATGTGCGGCAGTAGTATGCAGTCTTATTTCACCACCTTCTGAACCTGTTGCCGCACCATAAGCAATTATCAACCCACTTACAGCATCATTTTCTCCAACATCTAATGTTGGACCTTTTACTGATAAATTGCCTTCAAAGGTAGAATTTTGTGTTCCATCTATTGTTAATGCATCTGAACTATCAGTTCTTAATTTAATACTAGCTACTTCATCAGTTTCAATAAGAAGCTCTCCAGTACCTCTATGATAAATTGCTGAACTTGTATTAGCACCACCATTGTTTCTTATAAGCCTAAGACCATAGTCTGTATAAGTGCTATCTCCTATGAGATCAAGATAAGCGTAATGATTGCTAGATGTATTTGTACCTATGTTTAAGTGTGTGTCTGCTGTACCACTAGCATTAATATTCATTGTTGCTGTAGAAGTTACATTTCCTGTACTATTAACAGCTCCTGACGAGATACTTCCAGTAATCTCAACCCCACTTGAAGTTGTATTAAATTTTTCTGAACCATAGTGATATAACCTAACCTCACCTGTTGAACCATCTGCTAGAATGTATGTAGCTAACCCCCCTGAACCATTATCACTTTTTATATAAATGTCTTTATCAAGAAAATCATTTTGAATAATTAAATCTGCATCAGTAGCATTTTGAATAATAGAATTTGTGCCATTGTGAAACAGTCTTAAATCTTTAGAGTCTCCTAAGGCTATTTTGCTATTGTCACCCCAGTATGTGTAATAAACACCGCCAGTTGAAGCACTGCCATCTAATCTAAAATATATAGCAGTTCCACCTGAACCATCATCTGACCAAAATCTAATGTCTTTATCATCTGCAAAGTTCTTAATATCAATATCGCCTGTATAATTTGATAAAACTGCATTAGTGTTGTTGTGGGTAATTCTAAAATCGTCATCTGAACCAAATACTAATAAAGCAGAATCAGGTAAATCTAAACCATGAGAAAGGTTAAACCTATCACTGGTTGTAGCCCAAGTTAAGGTGGCATCATTACCTGCACTTACAGCATCTTGAATAGTAATACCTGCACCATTTGCAGTAGCAGAAGAATCACCTGTTGAATAGTTAAGGGTTATGTTGTTGTCTTTCACCTCTAGATTTGTAGTGTCTATACTTGTTGTAGTCCCCTGTACGTCCAAATTTCCTTGAATGACTACATTGTTTGTAAAGGTTCTTGCACCATCAATACTAGAAGCTAGTGCTAAAGTAAATGAAGCATCACCTGAAGTAAAGTTTGCACCACCAGTTAAGCCACCACTAGAAGAAGTTGTTATTTGTACTCCTGTTATATCACCTGAAGGTGGTACTGTAGAACCTGTTCCATTATCAACATAGAAACCATCACCAGTAGGGTCTGTTACAGATATAACTCTTGGTGCTGTTGCTGTTACATTATTATTGGTAGCATCATAATTAGGTGTGCCAGTAGTTTGACCATTAGCTGTATCAGTAGATGAAACTGTAGCTTTAATCCTATGTGTTGTTCCTGAAGCTGTTCCTGTTAAGGTAAGACCTGTAAAAGATAATGTAGTTCTACCATCACTATCAACACAACCAACATTTGTTGTTGGTGTACCTAAACTTGTTGTTGTTGAACCAAGAAATAAAGTACCGCCTTGGCCTGATATAAACAATACTTGTACGTTACTATTTATTTTATATTCATCTGCATCAGGTGAGGTGTCTGGGTTAAGTCTATCGTTTACTCTTCTAAATTCGTCTGTTACAACTGTTGCATAAGAAGAACCACCATCACTTGAATGTTGAATAGTTAAAGTAAAGTTTGCAGGTATTTCTTTTTCTGCATTATCTATAGCTGTATTAGAACTTGCTTCATCTGCAAATCCACCAAAGTTTGAATCAATACTTACTGTTACATTTACATCTGTATTTGCTGTGACTGTAATTGCTTCAAATTCACTATCGCTATCTGTTGTTGTTGAAATTGTAGTTACTTTTGTATTAGAGCCACGTCCTATTTGTGATAATGCTGAATCACTAAATCCAGTTTCAGAATCAAAATAAACTGTTCCATCTGTTAATTTTAAAACTAGATTTCTTGCTATTGCCTTACCATCTTTATCTACAGCAAAACTTGCGTTTGATGGCGATTCACTACCTGACCAAAATCTATAATCACCAGTACCTGACATCTTAGCGATTTGACCACTACCTGCTACACCTGCTGTAAATGTTTTAGTTGTTTGTACTTCACCATCACCTAGAACTTTAAAAGGTGCATTAGCAAAAGTGCCATTACCTAAATAGATACCATTAGTATCTGCTGTAAATATATTAGTTCCTGAACCTGCTACGAATGTCCCATTAATACTAGCACCAGTTGCATCTAAAACACCTGCAGTATTAACAGTAAAAGCACCTGAGCCTATATTGATTTGACCTGCTGTAACACTACCTAAGTTAGCTGATAAAGAAGATAAGCTATTTACTATTAATTTATCTGCAGTTATAGAATTAGTTACAAATAAATCGCCTTCTATTTTTGCAGGTAATCCACCTGCAGGATTCATATATAGAGATTGAACTTGTTTGTCTGTTATGTTTTTTGTGTAAAATCTTACATCTGATAATTTTCCAAGAAATACACTGCTAGTATTATTAATAACAGCTTCTGTATTACAACCAAGCACAACTGGTCTTGGGTCTGTTAAGTAATTTATATCAGTATCAGTTATTCTTAATACGCCATCAACATAAACTTTTGCACTAGTCGTACCATTTACCACTAAAGCTATGTGATGCCATTCGTTTACACTAGCACCATCCCAAGTAAGCAAATCACCATCTGTATATAAACCGATAGTTTGATTGCCAGTTTCATCTTGGTCTATTACTAAAGACCAAAAATTTGAAGCATCTCTACCAATTATTCTTGCAAGAGTTTGTCCTGATTCAGTTGTTGATTTGAACCACAAAGCAACAGTATAGTCACCTGTGGTTGTTTGCCATGTATTAGCCTGTGCATTGGATAAAAGTGTTATACCTGTAGTAGCACCATTTACATAAGATTGACCATTTGGACTATCAGTAGCAAAGCTACCATTACTACCTGTTATAACACCTGTTACATTACTTACAACATCTATAACATCAGCAGGGGTTGTATCGTTAGGGTCACTAAATCCATTTAAAGGGAAATAATGCAATAATCCATTAACTGGAAAATCAGGATTTATGACACTAGTGACTGTTAGATTGTTTCCACTTCCGTCTTGCAGTATTCCACCACCAAGAGTTAGAGTAAGGTTTTGTATATTTGCTTCTACTACATCAAGTGTTGTTGCTGTTATATTTCCATCAACACTTAAACTTGTACCATTCCAATAAACTTTGTCTTTTAGAGAAAAATTACCACTATCATCAACATAAAATGCAGTATTACTATTATTAACAGTTCCTGTGCCTACATATAATTTATTACTTGCTAGATTAATACCGCCTATAGTTCCACTTTCTGCTTTTAAAAGACCACCCTCAGTAACACTAAAAGGTGCTGAACTAAATGTTGCATGACCTAGCTGTATACCAACACCTGTTTCTGCTTTAAATACAGCGTTGCCTGTACCTACTGTAATATTGTTTGTAATTGTTGCACTGGTTGTAAGTAAATTTAAGGTAGAGATAAAACTTGTATCTACCCTATCAGCAGATATTGTTTGTGCAATAATCTTGTCACCTGCAAGAGTGCCATCTACAACCAAGTCACCAGTAGTAAAATTATTGATCTCTACAAAAGCTGAACCATTCCATTTATAAGCCTTTGATACTTTTGGAGTAGCACTGGTATTGACCATGATTAAAATATCATCTGTTAATGGTGTTCTTCCGTATTCAGTATTGAATTGTGCTGATGTTAAGGCTGTTGTTGTATTACCTTCTTTATGGAAATAACCTGAGAAATCAGGTAAATCAATATCACCTGCATCCACTAGCGTAAAGCTACCTGTTGTTGTACTTGTAAAAGTAGAATGTGTGCCTGAATGATTTATTGCTCTTACTGCAAAATGATAAGTAGTACCTGCTGTTAGTCCATCTTCTAAACCAAAAGTAAGTTTTTGTATTTGGCTAGGCTCTGATGTAATGGTTGAAACTAAATAGGTATCATCTGTGGGTGTAAAGTTTGATGTATGTCTATAAACCTTAACTGCTCTCAAATCACTATTACTAGGTGCAGTCCATTGTAAACCTATGACAAGAGCCTTACCTGTTGTTGCTGAAAAAATATCAGGAGCAGATGGTGCTGAAGGTAATCCTGTATTAACAGTTTGCTCACCAGTGTTTGGACTAAAAACATTATTACTAGAGAAGTGTCTAGCTACTACATAATAATTAGAGTTAGACATTAAATTAGGTATAACTGCTTTTGTCTTTCCTTTACCTACTAGAACAGAGCCAATATATGTTCCTGAAGATGTTCCATATAAGATTTCTGTGCCTTGAATTAAATCATCAGGGTTGTTTGTCCAACTTGCGTCTATGTTTACTTTACTTGTTGTTGAATCTAATTGTAAATCTACTGTAAGAGATAAATTAGTTGGTGCTGTTACGCTAAAACTACCTGTAGGAACGCTAGAGCCTTCGTCTATTGGACTTGTATAAGAAGAAGAAGCAAATCCATATACAGAAGAATCAATCTCTTTAAGGTCAAGTCTAGTAGCTAACATTGGAACATCATCTTGCTCCATCACTTCTAGATTTGTGCTTAAAACTTCAAAGACTTTGTTCGTGTAACCCAATCTTTCATTCGTTAAGTAAACCCAATCAAAAGGTTGCAATTGCATATAAGCGATATTACATAAGACTGATAATGCTACTTCCTGTCTGCTGTGTAGTATTGCTGTCCTTTGTAGTCTTTGTGCTAAAGTTGTGCTATCAGTGAATGGCAACTGTATTTCTAAATTTTTTCTGTAATTAGCTTCTGATTCTCCTGTTGGAGTATCTTCACTTAAAAATGTATTACTGGTAGCAGGATTTACTGTAGTTTCTGTAGGTGAATCAGTTGCAACATAATTATTATTACCATCAACATAGACTGCTTTTACTGTATTAAAGGTTTCACCACTAGCCTGTTTAGTTGTTATGGAGATCGGTGCTAATAAATTATCATCTGTAATTGTCATTTCAGGTGTAACAGAAGCACCTGCAAACATTACAAACTTACCATTAATATAAGACATTTTACCTGCACAAGAACTAAGCAACCCTTCAATAACACCTGCACCATCTGCAGTCATATTAGTAATACCATTTGCTATGTATGAACCTTCGTTAAAGGTTAGCGTCACACCATCAGCGATAGTTACTGCTGAAGATAATGTTACAACCAAACCTGTTCTTTTGATTACTGTTACAGTGCCTGTAATTCCTGTTCCTGTAACTGTTTGACCTATATCTATAAGTGTTAAAGTTGATGATGTATCTACTGTTACTGTAGTAGAACTGCTTATAGCACCATTGACTGTAGCCGTTGTTATTGCACCTGCGGCAGTTTCACAAGTATTAGCGGCTGATGCGAATCCACCTAAAGCTGTAGTGTCATTAATTTCACTAGATGTAGCTTTTAAGCCATATGTTGTATCTGTCAAATAATCTCTTACACATAGAGCAGGGTTGCTTCCAATCTCTTTACCAGTGCTATCTGTAAAAGCAGTTTGCCCACTTCTTGGGTCATAAACTTTCTTTCCTTTAACTACAAAAGACATAGGTGGGATACCACCACCAAAAGCTTCAGAATCAAAAACAAATTCAATTAGCATATAAGCCACGTCTATGAACTTATCTGTAGAACCTAAAGAAGTTGCACCAGTAATATCACTATCTGCTGTGGTTTGTGAGCCATCTTTGAATTTATATCTGAGTAGTGAATTACTTACAGGAAATTTATTGTCATTATCACTATTGGTAAATTTGCTATTAGTAGCATATTCAAAACCACCACTTGTTGTTGTTGTTAACTCTTCATCATTGATTAAAACCTTTTCCAAACTTTCTACTTGGTGTCCTGCAAGTACAACTATCATGGATAGCTTATAATTATCTGTTCCTGAAGTTTCTACATGGGTGATTGTTCCACCGACTCTAGCCTTACCATATATTATTTGTCTTGGTGCTGTAGCTGTTCTAGTTGCTACTTTATTTCCAAAGTTTTCAGAAGTAGCATTTGTACCTTTTGACATTAAACCACCAACTAAAGTGCTTAATGCTGACATAGCTGCTATTGACGTTGTGCTTACACCAAATAAAAATGCACCTGTTATACCTACAGTACCTAATGCAAAAGCTAGTCCTGTAGCTACCAAAAATGTTACAGCAAATACTTTAACTGCTGACTTTATTGCTTTAGCCATTAGACACTCTCCATACAGATATTATGTTTACATTTTGTTTAGCTTCTACCATGTCATCTGATGGTGTTAATACTTTACAACCATCTGATATACCAACAAGCTCTGATTCTTCTTTATAAACTACTAAATCACCTTTTTGCATAAATGCTTTGTCTACTTTTTGTACACCTTTTGTTTTACATGCCTTTTCAATACTTTTAGAAAGTGTTTTGCCATATTCTTTTATTGATCTCATAGCTTCTTCTTCGTTCTCCCAAGAAAGCTCTTTGGGTATTAAATCCTCACCTGTCATAGCTTTAATTACAGCATTAGAAAACTTACAGCAGTCCCATGAACCCCATGCAAAAGGCACAAACCTGTTCTTAGTTATAAATGTGTCAAATTCTATACTCCAATCTGCTTTTTTAATCATCATCTTTGGAGAACATTCCTGTTATCAATTCCACCATCTTTTTTATTATGAACTAATACATCATTAGCAAAATAGTTATTGTGCTTGTATATTTCAATTAAATTATAAGTAGGTAACTCAATTTTATTATTTATAACTTCTATACTTGTTATTTCTAAAGAATCTGCATTTTTATTAAATAATTTATCACCAACTTCTAATTTTTCTACATCAACTCCATGCAGTTCTTTTGTTGCTAATGGGTTTATGCTTACCCAACCTTTCTCAATGCAATACAAAGGGTGACACTGCGTTGTATGTAGTGAATTATCTTTATAGTTAATGATATAAGTTTTTTTATTAAATGTTTTGTGTAATTTTTGTACACTTGATTTTATTAATAAATTATTGTCAATATCATAAGACATTATTTCATCAAGCATTTTTATATCTTCAATATTTTTAGTTGTGCCATCACCCATAAGAATTTGTGTACCTGCAACAAAGCAACCACCTCCACCACCTCCACCACCACCAGTGTTAGATGATGATCTCCCCCATATAATCTCTTTATCTTGTAAAGACTGTACTCTGTTAAAACAAGTATCAGTAGAATCAATGTATTGCTGTGATTCTTTTGTATATCTAAGGTTTGATGGTCTTTCTAAATCTATTAGTCTATTTTCTGCATCAACAGTTATAGTTGAACCATTAGGGTCATCATTTATTATCATTGATTGCATACGACCTTTAAACAAAGTCATAGTCCCTACAGTGGTGTCTGTTCCCCCTGAAAGATATCCTAGATAAACAGTTATAAATCTATTTTGATAGTTTTCTGTAAGTGCTAAATTAAGAACAGTTGCATCCATACCTGCTAAAGCTACAGATATTCCACTTGATTTTAATTCTAAAGTATCTTCTATGTTTGATATAGATAATAAAGTCCCAACACCAAGATATGTGCCACCATCAATTGTGAGATCATAATCACCTGACCATAATCTAATTGTTTGTGTATCAAATTCTGCTTTGACTGCTAGGAATAATACTTGATGGTCTGCTTCAAGATAACTTTGTATTGAAGTATCAATTCCACCTCTATTTGGCACAAAATGTGACATTTAAACAACCTCAATACATGAAAAGGAGATGCCATAGTTAGAAATATTATCTGCATCCCAATCAACATCCTTTGTTGTTAATCTAAATAAACCTTTAGGAGTTGCGAATCTTACTAAATGATTTTGTGTTATAACTGTTCTTAACTTAGGTTGTATCTTAACTCCATAAGTATCTTCACCACCTATAACATTTAAAGTAGCATCTTCTGTAACCATTACATATTGAATAGGATTACCACCTGCTGTTGAGCTTGATGTTATTTGTAAATAATCGCCTTTTTTAATAGTTCCTGTTGCACTGTTAGAACTTGCAGATAAGTTAATTCCTGTAGCACCCTTTTGATTTGATTTAATTGTGCATCCTGTTTTGTCTGCTTCAGTTACTAAACCACCTGATTCAGATTCTACAACTACTGTATAAGCATTAGTAATTGTAGTTATTTTATGTGTCCCATTGTTTTCAGGATTAATTGAACCAGTAACTACAATAAAGTCTCCTTCTACTGCATTTGCAAAAGGTGTTGTATTAGATGGTGCTGTAATTGTTTGATTAGTAGCTGAAAAATCTAATTCTATACTACCTTGATTAATTCTATCTTTTGCTTTTAAATCATTAGCATTATAAGTACCTATATTAACCAAAGCATCAGGGTCTGCAAATTTAAAATGATTTACTGGTCCATTAAGCTCTAAAAGAAAAGATTGCCAGTTTTTAGCAACATCTCTACGCATAGGTGGAAGTGTCACTGTAGCTTCCCAGTAAACACCATCATATTCTTGTGTTCTTACTTTTCCAGTATAAGGTGAAGCTACACTACCTATTGTCCTTCTAAGTGTAAAATTACTCCTAATAAAATTAGGGGTTGTTGGCATTGTTACTATCTTAGCCACCTAATAAACTCCTTCTAAATGTACCACCACGCATTGATGCTTCTTGTACTGCTGCTTTTGTTACATCTGCTATCTGTGGCATCATCTTTGTAACCTCTGCTCTTACAGTAGGTACTATGCCTGTAGCAAAATTGATTGATTGGTTGATTACTGTAGTACCACCACCACCCATAGCGTTTTTACTATTCATGTTGTTCATAATAGTACCACCAGTGTTAGGCACAAATATTTCAGGACCACGTTCACCTACAAGCGTGGCTCTACCACCTTGTATAGTTCCACCACCTGCTGAATTATCCATAGGCATAGTAGGTAAACCAACAGCAGTGAACAAAGCGTTCATCATAGGTTTGATGACTTGCATTTTCAAGAACTCAGCTATGACTTGTTGTATCATATCACCGACTAAGTTTCTAAATGATACTAAAGCATTTTCACCATTTTGAAGTGCGTTTATAAAATCATTAGCAAACTGATCAGCAGCTCGTTCAAGAGTTTCTGCCATAGCATCTGTAACTTCTCCAGTTTGACTCATTTCTTCTTTTAATAAACCAAGACTATCAACAACTGTTCCAATCTGTTCTTCTGTTAAGCCATAAAACTTTAACAGTTCAGTTTTATCTTCGGATTGTAATATTTCATCAATCAATGCTAATTGTGCATTAATTTCTTTAAGTGGGTCTTCTGCATCTTTTGCTAATTTTTGTAGAGGTGTTAAAAATTCTATAAATTTTTGTTCAGGAGTAAATTCTTTTGGCTTGTCATCATCTTTTTGTTCTAATTTCAGTTGTCGTTGAGCTTTTATTCTTGCTTCTATTTTTTCATTAATTTTTTCAAGTAATTCTACTTCACGTTGAAAAATGTCTAAGTCCATTTGATTTTCAACAGAAAAATCTACTGGTGGCATTGTGCCATCTTCTGATTGTTGTTTTAGTTGTAGTAATTTATTTATATCTGTGGTGTATTTTCGTATGATATCCCTTGATAAATTTAGCTGTTCTTGATCAGGAAGTAGGTCTATTTTACCAGTTCTATCCTCAACTATATCACCAAGTGATGCTTGACCTGTTGCTACTCTTACTGCTCTTGCAGACTCATTTGCAAAAGCTGTTAATCTATCTGTGAGGTTTTTTAGCCTTTCTCCTAATCCACCTGTAAATACAGCATCTGCTAATTGTTTAAAAGCAATACCCATATTAGATGCTTTGGTTGAAAGATTATCCATCTTATCAGTCATAGCACCACCAAACTTCTTATTTAGAGCCGCAGTTAATGTGTCAATCATTGTTGCCGCACCTTCTGTGGTTTTACCAAATTTTGTCAGTTCTTCTTTGGTCATGCCTAATTCTGTTGTAAGAATTTTTAATGCAGGTATTCCTCTATCATCTAATTGATTTAGTTCTTCTAAGCCTAGACCACCTGAAGCGGCTCTTTGTGTAATTCTTACTAAGGCTTGGAATGCTCCTAATTGATCTACTGAGGTTGAAGCTGTATCTGCAAATGTTTGTAGCATATCCATGCTAGGTTCAACACCTACTGCTTTTAATTGTATAAAGGCTTTGGTTACATCTTCAATTTGAAAAGGTGTTGTTTGTGCAAAAGTAAATATTTTTTGCATAGCTTGTTCGCCTTGATCTATTCCACCAAATACAGTATTAATAGAATCTCTAAGGTCTTCAAAACCCATACCAACCTTTGCAACCTTACTGATAGTTGCTCCTACAACAGCTAAAGCGGCAACTAAAGCTATAGCACCACCCTTTGCTTTTGACATAGCACCTGCCATACCACCAAAAGCTACACCACCAACAGCACCTGTTGTTTTAAGTTTTCTTTGTATTTGATTTAATTCTTTTTGAAGTTGTCTAGTGTCTGCTTTTATCTGTACAACTAGTTCATCTATAGGTTTACTCACTTGGATACAACTCCATCATTTCATTAAGACGTTCTCTAGACATAGGTTCTTCTTTCTGCTCTTCACCACCATTGAACTCAGTAAATCCTTCTATAGCCATATAAACTTCTTTAGGGCTTGATTGCCAAAAATCTGTAGGAGACATACCCATCATGCCGACACAAATAGAAAAATAGCGTTTGATGGGTAGGGAATCACTAGTTAACCCCCCTGTTCTTGCTTTCCCTCGTCTGTTGCTTCCTCTGAATCATCAGTTAGAGATTGTGCAATCAAGTTAGCAACTGCGGCTGTTGATTTAACTATTCCTGCATCTTGTACTATTTTAATTACATCTTTTCTTTGAAAATCATTACCACCACCTCTTAGAGCAGGTAATAATACATGGATAACTTCTGACATTCTTATATCAGCATCACCCATTTTTGTAGCAAGTTTTATAATTCCACAGTCACATGCATCTTCAATTTGCATAATAGCATCTATGGTTAATCTAGCTTTGTAGTCTTTACCTGCTAAATTTAATGTGGTTTCACCCTTTAGTTTGTTTGTCATCTGACTTGATCTCCTTTGATTTACTTGCAACTGCAAGATTTATTATTAATGCATCACTTAATGGATGCTTATAAAAAGTGTCAACCTTTCTGTCTTTGCCATCAATATTTATTGAGTCTCCAACTTCTATAACATTACCTATAGTTAATTCGTTTTTATTTAACAAACCTTCTATTGATTCTTTGCCAACTTTTATTTTAACTACTTTCATTATGCAAATGTAACGTAACCTGCTGACTCAAAAGACATTGAGTAAGTAGCTTCACCATTATATTCACCTGCATACTCTATAGACGTAATTTGAAAACTTCCTGTATAAGTACCTAAAGTTGGTATTGTAAACTTAAAGTTTTTATACGCAGGGGTTTGTGCTGATGAGCCATCAGATGTATTTTGCTGTGCTTGAAAAGAAGTTCTTACAAGCTGTTCTTGTGTATCATTTGTAAATACACCTGAACCACTAATAGAAATACTATTTACACCTGCTCCTGCGAGAAGTGTTCTAGTACCTTTACTATCTTTATTAGTAATATCTACTGATTCGTCATTTAATGTTATTGAAGATGATCTCATTCCACCAACAGCAACAAATGTAGAACCTGTTGTGTTAATTTCAATTAAGACATCTAAACCTTTTTGTGCCGCCATATTTATCTCCTATTTATAAAATTAGTTTGTTCCTAATATT